>Ga0222668_1000498_pt1 | contig 24277 bp, 22 predicted proteins | sample AntAcemetagen728_FD_179823 | JGI IMG/M metagenome (GOLD analysis project Ga0222668, IMG submission 179823) | Saline water microbial communities from Ace Lake, Antarctica - #728 | ecosystem: Environmental > Aquatic > Non-marine Saline and Alkaline > Saline | place: Antarctica: Ace Lake... | reverse complement strand
CATTTCAAGTGGCATCGGGAACATCACACGAGTTAATTGGTTATCGTATTACGTATACACCCAACCCAGATTATAACGGCGAAGACAGCTTTGATTATAAAGTAATAGATCCGAGTGGAGGGGTAGCGTCAGATTCAGCACAAGTGATTTTAACTATAAAAGCGGTTAATGACTTTCCTGAAGCACAACCACCGCCTACATTTTGTTGTCCAAAAAAACCATTACATAATCCAGTCCATCATAACTATAAAATTGGCCAAATGGCAAGTAAAAAATTAAAAAGATGTAATCAAATGCAATATTCACAGAATAGTTATAGTATAAAATTACATAAATCAAATATTAATAACATATGTACAACACAAATTACCGAACAAAATGTTCAGGTTTCTATAAATAATAGTAGCAATAGTATTATCAGTAATAGTAATGATAATATTAAATGTCGTCAAGCTCCCAAAAATAAGTTTTAGTATTACCAACCTATTGGTGTATATTTATACATATATTGTTGACTAATTTTGAATTAAATTTAGGAATCCAATATAATAATTTAGGAATTTAGGAATCCAATTTAGGAATTTAGGAATCCAATTTAATAATTTAGGAATCAAATTTAGTAATTAAATATTTTAATGAATTTAGTAATTTAAAATTGTAATTTAATTAAATTATTTAATTACTATTTTAATTTTTATTTTTTTCTTTTACTATAATATAATGAAAAGACATATGAAAGGCAGCGATGGCAAATACCATATTAATGGTAAAAAGTATGAAATATTAATTGGTTCCCGCGCTCAAGTTGGCCATGGAACTGCGTATAAAACAAAATATGGTTTAAAAAAGGATGGTCTTGTGTATAATAAACATGGGCGATTTGTTTCGAAAAAGAAGCATTTATCTGCAAAAAGAGAGAAACGCCTCGAAAAGCACGGATATTTTACCCAGAAAGGTAAATTTGGAGCTGTTAAAAGAGGTTCTAAAAAAGCACACACAAAAGGTAGAAAAGGCAGAAAGAGAGGCACCAAACACAGACGCAGAAGATAGATATATTATATAAAATTAAGAATTTGAAAGATTTGAAAGATTTGAAAGATTTGAAAGATTTGAAAGATTTGAAAGATTTGAAAGATTTATCAATATATTTTATATAATATATTGATAAAATGAGATAACTTTAGAAGTAAAAAATATTTATGGCAATTTTTTACTTATTCCAATAACTAATCCAACAAATAAAATAGCCAAAGGTGTTCCTAAAACACTGAACTTTTCTTTAACGCTTGCGTTAGACATTAATATCATTACGCCAAGGATATCTAATACAAGAAATATTCCAACTGCAGTTAATACGTCACCTGTAAATCCAAGAGTTCCTGGACCACCAACAACTAAATTAGTCAAAAATCCAAACATTTATATATATAAAATATAAAAAATATAAATCCTAAAAATTATTTTATTTAAAATAATATTGATTTCAAAATTATTTAGAAGATTGAACACATATTAAATAAATAAGATGCTCGGCGAGATTATCAAACATCAATCACTTTCACAAATATGCAATAGATTTGTAAACAAACTTCGCTTAAAATATAATAATAAAATTACTGTTGGCGAATATATGGTTGAACGATTTATTAATCAAAAAATTACTATTGGATATAGTTCTAAACAAAATTATGATACTCCTTTCTTTACAATGGTTAACAAATATAAAAATTTCGATATAGTATTTAATAGTTTTGATGCTACAGCTGGACAATGTGCTGTATCGTATGCTAAACATACAGAAAACACTGGTCTTATATTTAGTACGTATGAACGTGGATTTAGTAATATATGCAGAACATTAGATAATGCGGTATCTAGTGAGACCCCACTAATGTTAATATTATTTTATGATCAACAAATAGAATATGACGTTAGTTCATATTTACTACCAGAAAGAAGATTTATTAAAACTCATCATACGATACAAACTCATGAAAAATTTCCTAATATGATGGAATATATGTTAACTATGGCTGAATTACCTAAAAAAGGACCAGTCCAATTAAATATATGTAATAAAATTCTTAAAAAACAGGTTAATCTAGACGATATTAATATCGATGGCTCTCCAGTTGATGGCTCTCCAGTTGATGGCTCTCATCACAAAATTATATATTATCCCCGACTTCACCATATACCTTTCACCAAACCATATTGTGTAAAACAATTACAACCGGTACCACCCCAAACCTATTCAATACAACACAGTTCCGACGATAAAGAACAAAATTTATTACAGTATTTTGAACAACATTATGAACAAATTGATTTAATTAGAGGGACAGAAAATATTGAGCAAAAAAGCAAATAAATAAAAATTGAAAAATATATAATTAAAAAATTTAGACATATAACTCCATATAAAAGTATATGTCTAAAATGGAAGATTTAAATAAGTATCAGAAAAAAACTGATCGCGAACATATTTTAGACAATCCAGATACTTATATTGGAAGTATTGAATTAGTCGATTCAGATGAATTCATATTATCTACAACCGATGCAGACAATATAAATAAAGATACAATTAACAAATTATCTATTAATCGAAAAAAAATCCATTATATTCCCGGACTATATAAACTTTTTGATGAAGGAATTGTAAATTGCAGAGATCATGTTATTAGGATGCAACAAAAACTAGCATCTGGCGATAAACTAACCATTCCCGTAACGAATATAGAAATCGATATATTAGACGATGGAACAATAACTATGAGCAATGATGGCAATGGAATAGATATTGCAGAACACCCCGAATATAAAATATGGATTCCAGAATTGATTTTTGGTCATCTTCGTACATCAACAAACTATGATAAAACGGAAAAGAAAATTGTAGGTGGAAAAAATGGTTTCGGTTTTAAACTAGTTTTAGTATGGTCTGTCTGGGGGAAAATCGAAACGGTTGATCATACTAGAGGATTAAAATATGTTCAAGAATTTCATAATAATTTAGAAACAATAGATAAACCCAAAATCACTAAAGCTACAAAAACCAAACCATATACAAAAGTATATTTTAAACCAGATTATAAACGTCTTGGTTTACCGGGATTAACAGATGATATTATTCGATTGTTAAAACGCCGAGTATATGATATTGCCGCAGTAACTGATAAATCGGTCAAAGTAAAATTAAATAATGAAGTTGTTCCTGTTAAAAATTTCTGTAATTATATAAGTTTAATATTGGGAGGGAATGATTATAAACACGAAGAATCAAATGAACGATGGGAATATGCTGTAGCACTTACTCCTATTGGGGAATTTATGCAAGTATCATTTGTCAATGGCATATATACCAATAAAGGCGGTAAACATGTTGAATATATTTTAAATCAAATAACTAAAAAGTTAATCGATTATATTAAGCAAAAAAAGAAGGTCGATGTTAAACCATCCGTTATAAAAGAACAGATTGCCTTATTCATACGATGTGATATTGAAAATCCGGCATTTGATAGTCAAACAAAAGATTATATGAATTTACCTGCCTCTAAATTTGGATCTTCGTGCACCGTAAGCGATAAATTCATTGATAAAATTGCAAAAATGGGATTGATGAACACAGCGTGCGATATTACAGATATCAAAGAAAATAAGAACGCTAAAAAAAGCGATGGCAATAAAACCCGGTCAATAAGAGGAATTCCCAAATTGATAGATGCAAATTATGCAGGAACAAATAAATCGAATGAATGCACGATTATTTTATGTGAGGGAGATTCAGCGAAATCGGGTATTGTGTCTGGATTATCGCGCGAAGACAGAAATTATATTGGAATTTATCCAATGAAAGGCAAATTATTTAATATTCGTGGAGAATGTATTACAAAAATTAATGAAAATAAAGAAATTTCAGAAATTAAACAAATTCTTGGATTAGAACACGGTCGTACGTATACGTCTGACGATGTTAAGACCATCCTTCGATATGGAAAAGTATTATTTATGACAGATCAAGATTTAGATGGTAGTCATATTAAGGGATTAGGAATTAATATGATTGATACTGAGTGGAGGTCTCTAATAGAAATCCCCGAATTTATCGGATACATGAATACTCCGATTTTAAAAGCAACGCGAGCTAATAATGTGGTAGAATTTTATAATAATGGTGAGTTTGAAGTATGGAAGAAAGATAATGATGTCAGTAAATACAAAATAAAATATTACAAGGGATTAGGTACTAGTACAGGAACAGAATTTAAAGAATATTTTAAGAAAAAGAAAATCGTGTATTTTGTCAGTAATGGTGAATCTTGTATAAATACAATTGATATGGTATTTAATAAAAAACGCAGTAATGATCGGAAAACGTGGTTAGAGAAGTATGATCGCGAATCGTATTTAGATACAAGTAAAGATTGCGTTTCATATGAGGAATTTATAGATAATGATTTGATACACTTTTCGAAATATGATAATGATAGATCCATTCCGAATTTAATTGATGGATTAAAAATTAGTCAACGTAAGATTTTATATTCAGCATTTAAGAAAAATCTTACTTCGGAAATCAAGGTAGCACAATTTAGTGGATATGTATCCGAACAATCTGGATATCATCATGGTGAAGCTAGTTTAAATGGTACAATAATTGGTTTGGCTCAAGATTTTGTTGGTTCAAATAATATTAATTTATTCGAACCACTGGGACAGCATGGATGTGTTGATCCTGAAACAAATATATTATTATGGAATGGACAAATTGAAAAAGCCAAAAATATTAAGATAAACGATGAATTGATTGGTGATGACGGAGAGAAAAGGGTAGTTTCTAAACTAGTATCAGGAGAAGATGACATGTATGAAATTGTCAATGGTAATTTAGACAATTATATTGTAAATAGTAATCATATCTTAACTTTGTATTTCTCAGGTCATAAATCTATATATTGGAAAGAATCATCTAAATCTTGGAGTATGTATTATTTTGATTATAATACTAAAACATGCAGATGCAAATCGTTTAGAACTGAACTTTCTACTTCTAAAAATCATTTTAATAAATCGAAATTAACCAAAGAAGAAACTTATGAAAAATTGTTTGAATTTGCTAAAACTATACCCGATGATAATAAATTTGATATAAATGTTCAAGATTATTTATTATTACCAAATAGTGTTAAATATCATTTAAAGGGCATTATTAATGATCATATTATTAACTGGGAACATCAAGAACTAGAAATAGATCCTTATATTTTAGGTTTATGGTTAGGAGATGGAATGAGCAATTGTTCAGCATTTGCTGGTATGGATCATGAAATAATTAAATGTTGGGCTATATGGTTAGATACTATTGGTTGTGAAATTTGTCATTCCAAAAATATTCCACCACACGAAAATCATACATTTTATATTAGAAGAAGAGGGTCATCCAAAAAATATTGTGCAATAGGTGATATAAATCATTCAAGTAGGGATTGTGTAGGATGTTTAACATCTAAGTTTGTTTCAAAAGCTTGTGATTGGCAATTTAATAAAAATACGGAAACGTATAACTGTTTAGGAAAAAATAATAAAGGACATCAAGCTGTTAATCTTAATCCTTTTAAAGAATTATTTAAAAAATATAATTTATTTAATAATAAACATGTACCCAAAGAATTTATATTTAATTCTGAATCTAATAGATTAAAAATCTTAGCCGGAATGATAGATAGTGATGGAACTTTAAAAACGCAAAAAAAATCTTGCGCATATGAAATATCACAGTGTAAAGATCGTAAACATCTTTTGGAATCTTTTAGAATAATCGCGGGGTCATTAGGATTTAGAGCTAAAATCTATAGCGATAAAACAGGTGAAATTTATACATTATCAATTATAGGTAATAATATTGATAGAATACCTGTCCAAGTTGAAAGGAAAAAAATTATTTTGCAAGAAAGAATTAAAAATACTTATAAAGTTCATAATATAAAAATAAATTCTATCGGTAGAGGTAAATTTTGCGGATGGAATATAGATAAAAATGAACGATTTTTACTGGGTGATTTTACTATTACACATAATACACGCATTAAGGGGGGAAAAGATGCGGCCTCTGAAAGATATATTTTCACAAATTTAAATCGACTTACGCGATTAATTTTCCCAGAAATAGACAATAAAATTTTGACATATTTAGATGATGATGGCGTAATCGTCGAACCAATTTATTATGTACCAATAATTCCGATGGTATTGGTGAACGGATGCAAGGGTATTGGGACTGGATTTAGTACAGATATTATGTGTCATAATCCATTACAAATCATAGAAAAATTAGAAAGTTTATTAAATTATGAGGAATCGCATTCAGAAATTGAAATTGAACCATATTATAAAGGATTTAGAGGAACTATTGAAAAAATACCAGATCATATTAATAAAACAAAATATAGTAAATATTTGCTGAAAGGAATATATGAAAAAATCGGTAATGATAAAATTCGTATAACAGAATTACCCATCGGATCATGGACACAAGATTATAAAGAGTTCTTAGAGTCTTTAATTACGACATCAAAAGATAAGGGAAAGGATAAAGAGAAAGCTACATCCACAGAATCTTATATTAAAGATTATACTGATATGAGCACAGATACAAATGTCGAATTTATTGTTTCATATTATCCAGGTATGCTTATAAAATCAATGCTAGAAAAACATGAAAATGGTATAGATGGCGTTCAAAAACTATTAAAACTATACTGTTTGCATTCTACATCCAATATGCATTTATTTAATGAACGCGAACAGTTAAAACATTATGACAATGTTAATGAAATTATTGAGGAATATTATAGTATTCGATTGGAATATTATAATAAACGTCGAACCAATCAGATTGATCAACTAAATAAAGAATTGATTATATTAAGTAATAAAGCTAAATATATTGGTGATACTTTAGATGATAAAATAGATTTACGTAAAAAATCCCGCGATACGATTGATTTGATGATGGAAGCAATGAAATTTGAAAAAATCGAAACTAATAATACTTTAAATTTTAATTACTTAATCAAGATGCCAATGGATAGTGTATGTCAGGAAAACGTCGATCGGTTGATGAAAGAGACAGGAGATAAAGTGACGGAATTAGAAAAGATTAAAGCTACTAATAGTGAAAGTATGTGGTTAAAAGAACTGTCGAATCTTAAACAAGAATATTTACAGTTCATTGATCGTAATCAGAATATATCCGAAAAAGATCCGAAATCAAAAGTAAAAAGTAAAAAGTAAAAAGTAAAAAGTAAAACATCACTAATATTATATTTAAAAAGATCATATCATTTTAAAACCATGGTTTCAATTCTAAAGTCTTATTTTTCATATTCGATAATATTGGTAAATCATGTGGAACAGCTATAGTACTGGCGTCCTCACAATATTTATAATATCCAAGTAATTCCGAATGAATCGTTTTAACACAATAATCCACTACTAATTTATTAAGTGCTTCAATCTGTTTAGTAATGTTAGTTGAATTATTATTTGACCATTGTAAATATGTACTTCTCATTACAATTTTTAGTTCTATTTCGTTTTGATTATCGATTACTTTTTGTGTTTTATCAAATATAGCTTTTTTAATTGCATTTTGAATCAACTGTATATTTTTAGAATGAAAATATGTATTAGATAATGATGATGATTCTAAATTACCATTTAAAGCATCACAATAACTTGTTGATTTATTATTTAGTGGTATTTTATCCATCAAATTAAATTGATTTACTTGATTTACTTGATTTACTTGATTTACTTGGGTCGGTTTATTCATTATATTGACTCTGCCATTTGCACAAAACATATAATATATATTGATATAATATTATTTACTTTATTATTTAATTTATTATTTAATTTATTATAAAGTAAATAATATTTTATTATTTTAATTTAATATATATATGAATGAATTTAATTCGTTAGTATTAAATATTGCTGTAGTTGTTTTAATAATAGCATTAATAGTTGTAGGAATGATACTATATTATTCTATTAGAGACAGCAAATTCCCGCCGTTTGAAACTAGTTGTCCAACATATTATACACTTGATACATCTGGAAATTCGTGTAAAATAAATTCAGTATATAACAATAGCCAATTCAACACGCATGCAGCAAATGTATCATCTAATTGTACTAATGTTCCATTAAGTCAATTTTATCAAAATAATTATACGGATTCCGACACGTTATGTGCTAAAAAGAAATGGGCATCTAACTGTAGTATATTTTGGGATGGAGTAACAAATAACTCAAATGCATGCATTAAACATTCTGACAATTTATTTGTATAAAATTAATATTTCTACTAAATTGTATTTATTAAAAAATTATTTAAACGTTATTTATTTTTTAATATAAAATGAGTACAAAATCTATATATTATCCAAGTAATATTGTTGGTTCATTAATTGTAAATGCCGAAACAGGAATTCCATATAAAAATTGTAGAGTAGGCAGTATTGCAGAACATACTTTTTTTCGAGTAATTGATTCGACTGGATATTGTAACAGTAATGGTGTCAAAACATTTGGTAATTCTATTAGTAATAAATTGTTTTATGAAAATTATGACCAATATATTAAACACCGATGTAATAATACTGAAAACAATTAAAAACAATTAAAAACAATTAAAAACAATTAAAAAATTGTTATAAATATTAATATAGTCGATTATTAAAATGGGGTTTAATTATTTGCATTTAATTCCCGACGATATATTATATTATTATATATGGCCAAATATATCTAATAATATTAAAATGTTATTAAATAAACTATTATTTAATAAATATTATCAACAATATTATGATCATTATTGCAATAATACTAAACATTGCAATAATAGTTTAAATACCAAATATCTTATATATATTATTAAAAATGATATCAAAATTTCTTTATCCTATTTATTATCAAGTAATAATATACAAATTTATATAAAAAATCATTGCTATTATAATGATTTAATTTTTTTTAATTATTACAATTTTTTTATATATTTATCTAAAAAATATAAAAGTTATTCATGTCAAAAATTATTGAATATTCATTTAACACAAATGAATGTTAAAGAATATAAAAAATATGTTAATAAAAATATAAGATGGATAAAATAGATATTAATGACTTACTTGATCGAACTGATCTAATAAATAATATTATTACTACTATCAATTATATAGAAGAAAATAAAAATCAAAATAATATTAAAAAATGTATTTATATTCATGGTAATTCTGGAGTAGGAAAAAGTTATTTAATAAATCAAATATTATTAAAATTAAATTATAATACTATAGATTATAATATTTTTTCTTTAAAATATAAAAATATTGACGACTTTTTCAATGAATATAATAATAAAACAATAGATATTTTAAATGTTTTTAATAAAATTTTAAAAAAAAACGTAATATTTATAGATAATATAGATATTGTTAATAATACTGATAAAAATACTATTGCAAATTTAATAAAAGTACTCAAACCAAAAAAATATAAGCGTCAAAATAATGAAAAAACGTTACCATGTCTATTAATATGTATTGGTAATAATATATTAGATAAAAAAATTAAAGAATTAATAAAAATATCTAATGTTTTTGAATTCCTTTCTCCTACAGATATTCAGGTTAATAATATACTTACGCGTATAATGCCATCGTTACATATGGTTAACAATGATAATATAAATAATATTGTTAAATATATAAATTATGATTTAAGAAAAATAAATAATATATATTTTCTTTATGAAAATGGTTTAATTGATAACTATTACGATCATTTATTTGCCGATTATATAAAAAATATAGATGTAAAATATATAACAAATGTATTTATTAATAATAAATGCAATTATAACGATGATTTAATATTAATAAATGATAATGATAAAACTACTCTTTCGTTATTATATCATGAAAATATTATTGACAATTTAAACTTGAATATGATTGATAATATTAAATTATATTTATTAATACTAAATATTTTTTGTTTTTGTGACTATATGGACAGAATTATTTTTCAAAAACAAATATGGCAATTAAACGAGATAAGTTTTAAATTAAAAGTAATTTATAATAATCATATTTTTCATAATAATATACAATTTATAAATTCTAAATCTACAAATATTAGATTCACAAAAATATTAACCAAATATAGCAGTGAATTTAATAATTATATTTTTATAATTAATTTAAGTCAAATATTAAATATAGATAAAAAAGACTTATTTTTATTTTTTACATTAGTAAAAAATGATACGTATAACAAGGATATCTGTAAATTATTGAATATAAAATATAATATTTCGATATTAGAAATAAATAGAATTGTGCGATTCATTAATAATTATCTCGAATATGTTAACTAATTAGTTATTTCTATAACATTTCCGCAAATTTTATGTTTAGTTTCTCTATTTTTTAATTCATTGATTTCTTTATCTTTATTCATCAAAATTTCTATTAATTTTTTAATATTATCCTTTAAATTTTCTTCATTTGATGGTAAACTATTTGTTTGTGTATTTTTTTCCGCTAGTTTATTCGTCAAATCTTTTATTTGTTCTTGTTGTTTTTGGAGAAGACCAACTATTTGTTGATTATTAAGAGGTATTTGTTTTCCATCTTGAGTAATTGCTATTTGACCATTATTATTATTTTTCATTTCTTCCATCTGTTGTTTTCGTCGTATATCTATTTCAGCAATTTGTTTTAAAACATCTGGTTTCATCTCCGGTTCTCCTGGTTTATAATCAACTAATAATCGTTCGATCGTATTCATATAAAATTCTTTAAAATCTGGATGTTTGATAAAATCATCGACTGTCTTGTCTGATCGTTTTTGAAATTTATTCTCTCCTTGTTCTAATAACTTTTTTTTATCAAATGTATTCTGTCGATGAGAAAATACTAGAATTGTTTTTTTTGGTTCTAATTGTACAAAAGGAACTGTGTAATTCTTTAAAAATGCCTTTTCTTCAGCTAATGCGGCAGTTTCTTCATATTTATGACTATTTAATAATTCTCTTTTAAAAGCAAATGTACCAGCTGTGGCATGGTTTGGACCATATGGACCAAATTGATACATTTGATCTAAATGTTTAAAGTATATGTATATTTCACTTGCTCCTGCACATAATGCATTCGGGTGTGTTTTTAACATATTTACTGCATGCGATACACGTTCCGGAGGATAATAATCATCATCATCCATATAAACAATTATTTCACCTGAAGATTTTTCATGCATTAAATTTCTTTTTTTCCCTAAAGTCATTTTTTTATCATATTTGAAATACTTCACCTGTGGTATATCTTTTACTAAATCTTCAATTAAATCTGTACCATCGTCTATAATGATCCATTCCATTCTATCTCGTGGATAATCTTGATGTTCAAAACACTTAATCGCATACGGCAAGAATGGTCTTCTATTGAATGTTGGCGTGCAAATACTTACGAAGGGCAATACATTCTTTTCAGTAGATGATCCATTTGTTTTATCTTTTTTTTTATTTTTTCCCATTTTTATAACTAAATGAATATCTTTATATAAAAAATTTAACTTATTATTTTTTTAATTTTATTATATTTTTTTATATTTTTTATTTTATTGGACTTAATAAAATAAAATAAACTATATATCGATTGCATAAAAATCCTTACTTTTTGGTAAACAAATTATGAATTACTAATAATGCAAAAGTAACAGTCATTGCTATTACTACTTCTTTTGGAAATGGACTATTTCCAGTATTTACTAATGCCCAACATAATCCAATTACACCAAGACCAAATATAGCTCCAAATGTATGAATATTACACGATAATATATTCAATATAATTTTTGGATATGTTAAAGGGATGAAATGATATGAAAAGAAAAAGAAGAGTGCATTTATAAATGGCATAAAAAGAATTAATGTTTCTGGTATACCTGTAAATAATGATAATATTCCCATTATTCCTGTCTCAAAAGATTTTCCTTTTGGTCTATTTGCAATGCCCGTTTTTATACCCTTTGCTATATTACTTGGTGCATTATATAATGCCGTTTTCGTAGCTTTAGCAGCCGATGTCATACCAGAAGATACAGAACTTGAAGCAGATCCCATTTTTCTTCCAACATAATCTCTCGCATCCGTTAATTTTCCTCCACCAACCATACCAGTACTGTTTGTACTACTAAAATGACCAAATACACCTCTAAAACTATTTCCGAATGACATAAAACATCTAAAGAACATTGCTAATCCAACTAAAACTGGTATTAATATTTTTCCAAATATTATATAAATCCAATCTGGTATCGGCCATTTTCCAATAAAATCAAACCAATGATAAACTGTCCATCTTCCGCCTCTTAAACTATATTTTATAACGTTAATAAATACCTTTCTTAAATAATACAAACCCTTTTCCATCGCCTCCATAAATCCTAATTCTAATTTATCCGGTGAATTTCTTTTATGTTCGCCCAGATATGCTCCTGTACAAATATATAAAATACCGAGTATTATTGTATTTATTATCACTATTAATGTCTTCTTACTAAATATTGTTGTATTTAAAACATACATTATTATCGAGAAACCTATAAATATTGCATAACGTTTCCAAAACTTATTTACAATTTCTTGGTCATAATTAAACCATTTTAATATTGCAAACGGAGAACTTAATATTAATGCCAAAGCACCAAGACCACACCCAAAAGTATTGGGCCAGTCTCGCGTTGCTACTTCTCCTCTTGGAAAAAATGGCCCATAAACCATACAACATAATAATATCGATATTATTATAGTAATAATAAATAAATTTCCACTATACTTTTTATATTTTTCTTCTCTATGCGATATTATTCCATAATATGGAAATCCACCTATATGATAAACTATTCTATCCCACACACTACCACCAACACTTCCTAATTTATTTTCACTATACATACCATGTGTATCTGGACATTTATCTAATGATGGAATTAGTTCTTTCGGGGGAGATTTGCATCCTTCTAATAATTCCCATTCATACGGTAATTCGTTATCATTAAACTCATAATATCTCTCTAATAATGATTTAGGTGCATGACAACCGGTTTCTATTTTTACTCGAGGTGCATATTTAACCCAAAATAAAAATGGTCCTACTACAAAAACTGCGTAAATTAAAACAGATATAAATATCCATATTATATAAATAATAAACGTTTGAACATTTACATTGTCAAGAGCCGCAAATGTTTTACCAAGATCAGAGTTTGGTTTTATTCCACACATTATATAAGATACGTCATAATTAGCCGATATATCTGGGTTGCTCGAATCTATTTCTTTTAATTTCCACGAACCTGACGACACCTGAGAGAATGACGGATCTATATGTTCGCAAGTATTTTCTTTAGAACCACCATATGCTTTTCCATTAATTGTTACATTAAATGGTATATAACAACAATGTCCTGTAGTTTTATTTTTTAAATCACTATGATTGTATTGTTTAAATGATTTATATTTATTAGCATCGGACTCTTGACATTCGTTCATTGCTGGTAATTCGGTAGATGTCCCATCGGTAAATGTAGCATTAGAAAAATCTGCAAGATTAAGTGCACAATTATCAAAAGTTGGATCTTTAGCGTCTTTTTCCCATTTTGCTTCTGCTGGTGCCATTATAATTATAATAATATAATATAATAATTATAACAATATAACATTTCATATTTAATAATATCCTAAAATCTATATTTCATTTTTTCATGTTTTCATGTTTTCATGTTTTTATGTTTTTGAAGTAGGTTTTTTGTTAGTATTTTATTTATATCTGAAGAATCTATTATTAATTGAAATATTTTATCTATTTTTGCTTCATTAAATAACTCTTCAAATTCGCTTTTAGAATCTATAATTGTATCTGCATACATATGCGTTGACTGCAATCCACCGATTCTTGATTGTGTCCATTTGTTATAACTTTTTCTTAATACATCCTTATTTATGGTTTTAAAATTAACTTCTGACATTCGTTTTACGACATCAAGAGCAAAATCATATAATGCGGATATTTTACACGAAAATACTTGGTCGGTTGTTGCTAATGTGTGTAATATTCGCCCTATACTTCTTGCTTTTAAAGTTGATTTAATGATTTTATATTTTCTTATTTCTCCTGTAAGACATGCCTTTTTTCTTGTTCTTGTAGGTTGCAAGAACCCCTTTGTTGGACCGATTTTTACATCTGTGGAAAATGATATTTTTGGCATTGTGCTTCCCGTATTTAACCTTCGATATAGCTGTAATCTATATAAAATATATTTTCAGTTTTTTTTTCATTATTTTATTTTATTATTCTTTTACTTCTGTAATCGTATAGTCGTCGCTCTTATGTGGTGGCATTTATATTATGATTTAAGAAAACGTTGATTTGAAAAAAAAATAAAAATGTACGAAAAATGTACAGTATAAAAAAAAATGATTTGAAAAAATGATATAAATATATAACAACAAAACACACAAAACACACAAAACACACAAAATGCAATACTCTAAAGGTTACCTTGTTCCGCATAAGACGGAGGTTCGCTATGAAATGCTCAAATCCGGTGGTATGTCAAAAGAGAAGCAATGGATGCAAATTGAGGGAGTTCCTTGCAAAATTGTTTGTTGTGATGTTGAGTCAAAAACGTTAATCGTGAACTCGTTTGCAATCGACCCTAATTCTAACTTTCGGATTTCATACGAAGAAGCAGCAGAAAATTTCACTCAAATAGAACCAACCATGGAAGGTTTCCTTGAACTTGAAAAATATAACGAACCTATTCATGTTTCAGAGTTTGAGAAAAGGAGTGAAGTAAAATCGTTCAGGTCCGCAATTAACAAACTCATAAAAGATCCAGAACTTAGTCCATCTATTAAAAAAGTGTTCGATGATAAGCTGAGCCAACTGTTCGCTAGTCAAGGCTCGGCATTTTGTGTTACCATCCCAAAATACGAAGAATACAAGCTGGGGGTTACTCAACATTGTCATAAGAGAATAGGTGACCCAGTCTTCAACCGCAAAACTCGTTTCTGTCCACCTGTCGACATTAGCTACGAAGAATTTGAGAAGTCTCCATCTTTTCCAGCACCACTTGGTATTCGTCATAAGGACTGTTGTCTTCCGTCTAAACTGCTTGATACTGTGAAAGAAATGATTAACCAAATTATGAATTTTAAACATATTTCGGAAAAAGACTTTGCAATTGTTAAGAAGAAGTTTTCATTCGTTGAGAAACAGGCCGTTCACTGCTGCAAGTATTGTGGCGAAGCAGTTGACATAGAAAAATATTCGTCTAAATACAAGTCTTCGGACAATTACATCGAGATATGTCATCGTGACCCAGAAGGAAGCTTCACAACAGAAAATATGTATTGGGGACATGGAGAATGTAACAGAAGGCAGGGAGGGTATTCTGAAACATGTATTATTAAGGATGGTTACCGGTTGGCATTTATAAACGGTCTTATGGACAAGGCTACATATGATATGCTAGTAGGAAAGCTAGCAAAAGATTAAAGTTCATCGTTGATTGTTGTCAAAGCATCCAAAACCTTTTCATACTTATTAGAATCTATATCCTTGTTAACATATATTTTTTTAATGTCAATTTCCGATATAGTCTCCATAATACTCCCGGTACAAAGAGAATTATGTTGTATCTGAAATTTTTCAGAGAACAGATTAGCAAACACAACTATTGCGCTATTGTAATCTTTCGGCCTCAACAACGCAAATCCATTACTGCAAATAATATTATCTGAATCATCCAATATAATTGTGAATGTAATCTTACCCTTTAGTTTTGAAACAATTATATCGTATTTTTCCAGCTGAATCTTAGCTCTACCAGGCAAATCATAACCATAGACATTGTTATTTTTGCTATAAATTGGTGTTGTAATCTGCTTTATATCAAGATAAATATATTCCATATCACTAACAATAGTGAATTTACTATTAACATCTTTTTTCAAGTAGTCAGCAATTACATTAGAACCATCTTGCTTGCATTTTTCAACGATTGACGTATATCGTCTTAAATACCTATTGACATCTAGAATACTTTTATCCAGTTTATCAGACTGTACAACCTCATAACTACTCAATGTGTTATTGCCTGTTTGAATAGTTATATTTTCGATGTTTTCTTTTTTACCAAACTCACCAATATCTTCATAACACTCTACAAAATCATTATCTAATACAGGTTTTCCATCATGTATAACATAATTTCCATCTGTTGTTTTGTACTTATATGGAGTATTTTTCTTATTTAGAACATATCCAATATTATTTATTTTTCTAATAAATATATTGTATGGTTTTGAAACTTTTGTTTTTTGCAATATAAGCAAACTGGTTGATACACCAGTTCCACTTCTTGAAAACGTATTTCCAGGAAACTCAAGAAGTGAAATAATTCTATAAGACAGCAAATACTCTCGTAGCGTTTTTGTATTTTTAGTTGAATTTCCAAGATAACCATTTGGTAAAATAATAAATACGATACCGTTAGTTTTTACCAAGTTAATCCCACGCTCAATGAATATAATTCCGATTTCTTCTTTACTCTTACCCTCGCCCAAAACATATTTATTCAAAATATCAGTGTTTTTAATAACAGTTGAACTTCCAAATGGAGGGTTCAAACAACAATAGTCATATTCTCCATTGTGTTTACTATATTCAGTTATGCTATTTATACATGCCGTTTCGTATGTTTTTTCATTAAGGTCGTAGTTTGATTTACAAACAGTTATTACATCTGGACTAATGTCCCACAATGTAATATTTCCTGTATAATTAATGGCCAAGTCACCGGTTCCACACGCAGGGTCAATCAACTTCTTACCTGGTTTCATTAGTTTACATATAAATTGTCCAATTGTAAAAGGGGTATAGTACTGATCTAGATTAATTTTCGTTTTTTTATTACAGTAAAACATAAATATCTTTTGAAATAGTTCGTTTTTATCAATAACTAAGACATTAAATAAATCCAGTATTTCATTTACAACAGGATCACTAATATCAACCTTAATCTCTTTTCCATAAAATTTACTATTAATAAATCCTACAATCATATCTAGTCTACTATTAAATTCAACGCCTTCGTTATGCAATAATTGGTTAATATCTTCAACAATGACATTATTAGCTTTTATAATTTTTTTGATGTTTATATTCATAGTATTCATAGTATTTGTATTAGGTGTATTTGTATTTGAAATCAATTTTTTATTTATAAAAATATTTTCAACAACTTCTTCTATCTTCCCTTTATTATCTTGACATAGATTTTTTTTATTTTGATGCTTATTGAAGTGAGATTTTTGAGAAAACTCTTTCAAACAGCGATCGCAAGTATATTTCAGCATTCTATACTATTACTAAGCATTGTATTTTTAACTCTTTTAGTTAAAATGAGTTAAAAATACAATGCTAAATATAGTTTTTACTTAAAATCGGTATTTTAATTTTCCAAAGGCATAAAGTCGATTTAATGATTTTATATTTTCTTATTTCTCATGTAAGACATGCATTTTTAAAATCTTCGATATAGCTGTAATATAGTTTAAATATATTTTTTCAGCATTATATTTTAATTGTGCTTTTAAATTCATGTCTTTTAGAGAGATATTCAGATTAAATATATAAAATAAATATTTATATATATATAATTTAATGAAGTTAAAAGAAAAAGATATAATACGTCTAATATTCGTATTCTTTATAATAATTGGATTTATTGTATTGATATGGAATTATAATAAAAATGTGATTGAAGGCGCAACAAATATCGGGAGTGGGTGTAATGATTGCAGAATTACCCCAGAATATTCATCAACAAATAGTCTACATAATTATATATTGAATCAAGGAAATTCGACAATTGCAGCAAATTATGCGAGTGGTGCAGGTATTAGTGGTGAATTTTTAAACAATTATTTTGGAAATAAAGGTAGATATTGTCAACATTTAGATTTAAATGGAGTAGATAAAACATATGTATTCTGTCCATGGCAACCTGGTAATGTTCCTAAAAACTTATCTGAATGTAGTAATAATACAGTTTTTGGAAGTACTACCGGATCATCTCAATATTCTACATCAACATACAATAATTCATTTTGTTGCTCAAATACTGATAGTAATAATAATTTTTATATAGACAATTATTTATTATTAAATGATGTTTCCAAAATATATGGTTTGGTTTTTGAAGTCGATAATTTATCAACAACTACCATTACTAATGCAACTGGTATGGAAATAAGTCAAAATTTATATGAATTTAAAAATCCTACATTTCAGCAAAATACACCTTATACTGTTAAAGGTTTTGATATAAGTGTTAACATATATCAATCGTCGAAGTCATCGAATACTTCAAACCCTGATAAATATATTAATTGTAAAGGTGATGAAATATCATTTAATAATTTAGACAATGTAGCATATATTTCTAAAGAATGTCAAAAGTTGTATCCCAATATAGGATATGGAAATTATACAATTGAACAAGGTGTCAACTTTTGTATGCAAAGTGCACAATATTGTGAAATATCTAATGTTATGACAGATTGTTCTTTATTATTGCCTAAATATACACCATCTAATGAATGGTATCGAATATCACCGGGGCCAGGTGCCCAAGCATCTCCGGTAGGAGGATTTGATATAGATGGATCTATACAAACTGGATTACAATCTGCAGTCGACCAATTAGTTAGTAAATTCACTCAACAAATTACAAGCCTAACTTCCCAGATTGGTGAAAGTTTACAATTTCCGAATTTAGGACAAGTAAAATATTTAGATGTAGGGGCGTGTAACAATAATGCCCCATATGTATATAATAGTGGATGCGATACAAGTTTAGGATATTTAGGTCAATATACTTGTTATCCCAGTTTAACAGGTGCATTTAGCGATTGTGGGCCTCCAGGATATGATGCCAAACCACAGTTTTAAACCAATAACTATTTTATTGCTATTTTATTGATATATTATTATCTCGATAGATATTAATATATAGATGAAAAATCGAATAATATTAATAGTAATTTTTCTAATTATATTAGGATATAGTATATTATTTTATTATGAAAATAGAAATTTGTTACGGTTAGAACCATTTTGTAGTGATTGTCGTATTTCACCTGATATCGGATCAACCAAAAATATAGGGAATTTCATTAATAATCAACAAAATACATTATCCAATGTTGGATCTAATCAAAATGTAATTAAATCTATTAATAATGATGATAAGCATTTATCACATACCATATTGTCTAATCGATGTACTAATGTACCCGTCGGCGTAGAAGACTCAAGTTATATTTTTTGTCCATTTACTAATAATTGTGCACTTTCCCTACATCCAGGTACTGCTTATAGCACGACTGCTCCATCTATTAGTCATCCATGTTCTGTAGATAATAGTTGTTGCAATACAGATTTCCATAAAAATAATTATTATATAGATGTTAACGGTACGCGGCACCCAGGAATAGTTTTTAAAGTAGCTATCAACAGTACAGATTCAAGTAAATCAGGAGTAACTGGAGCCGATACATCAAACCCATTATATAATCAATCAGATATTTCATATAGTATTATGTCGTATACACCAGTTGTAAAAGATTCGGGGGGATATTATCCAAATATGTTGGGGAGCCACTACCATACTACTATTACTGATAGTGCAGATTTAATAATTAAGAGCAATTCAAGTGATTATATTGATTGTAATGGCTCACGCATGTCGGGTTTTAATGGTCGTAAATTTCCTGAATTTCATAATAAAACGCTATTATTTGATACTCCAGGTAAAATATGGTGTTTACAAGCCGAAAATCAAAAATATTGTAAAGCAAATAAAGATAAAATATTGGAGCCATCCGAAACAAGTCAATCCTCGTTTGACAGTGGAACAATAAAGCCATATAATAATGGTTTTAGTGATCCAAATTCGCTTTCCAATAATATTGGAACAGGTATTAATACTGCGAATAATCCATATCCTTCCAATATTGAATTCCCAAGCGATAATAAATCACCATTAGAAATGATGGCCTCATATTTATCAAATGTAAAAACTAAAAATGATAAGGCCACTTGTAACCGACATAAAACTCAATATGTGAATGGTTCGAAAGTATTTGAATCATCGTGTGGGGTCGCCGGATATAATGCGAAACCTCAAATGTGAAAAAATATTAAATATTATTTAGATAATTTAGATAATTTAGATAATTTAGATAATTATTATCTAATAATATATTATTATATATGGTCGATAGAATTTCACTCGATAAACACGACTGGGGGGGATACTATAGTCCATTCGATGCAGACTGGTGTCTTACGAACAGTCGGGGGGCGTGCTTCTACCACCAAGGCATGCACAAAATGTTACCGAATCATGGCCCGCTTAACCAGATTGTGGCGATGCGGCATGCAGACACATTGCCTTTTATGGACAAAATCAAACACACTTTCCAACCCGTTCCTGAAGAAATTCTAGAACCCATTCGTGACCAAACCATTATTGATCTAAATCAACCAACCGATCGTGCCAAACGTGCACAAAGTCATAAGGCCGGACACCATGCAAACGATGGTGTAGGAGGTAGAAAAAGAAAATCTGTTAATAGAAAAAGAAAATCAGTTAATAGAAAAAGAAATAGTAGACGTCGGACAGGAAGAAAACATTAGAAAAATATAGTAAAAGTATTTGAATCGGCGTTAAATTAACAATTGTAATGTTTCACTTTACTTAATTATTTTGTTTTTGTTTCCAGAATTAAAAACAAAATAAATGATAATGCCATCACATGTATTTAGATGATGTATTAATGATGTCTTAATTATGTGGTAGTATTTGTTCCTGATGGTTCAGGAGAAAAATGTGATATCGATCATGGCATTAACTAAAACTAAATATCACATCTATCTCCTCTCGTTTTATACTCCGACACGCCGACACTGATAACTCTTCCCTCTTATTCCGGGTCTTCTTCATATCTTTATTATTCTCTCGACTCCTGATAAGGCCACTTGTAACCGACATAAAACTCAATATGTGAATGGTTCGAAAGTATTTGAATCATCGTGTGGGGTAGCCGGCTATAATGCGAAACCTCAAATGTGAAAAAATATTAAATATTATTTAGATAATTTAGATAATTTAGATAATTTAGATAATTTAGATACTTTAGATAATTTAAATAATTTAAATAATTTAAATAATTTAGATAATTTAATTAAATTATTATCTAATAATATATTATAATATAAGATGGATCAAGCCCTTGTTCAACAGCCAAGTCGTTCGAGGGGATTTAAACCTCCTAGTGGACGGCCAAAACACCTGTCAGATCATGCTCCGAATGCCAGCTGGCACGCCGCCCAGACCCAGCCCGCCTCATCGTCTGGTTGGTTTGCCGACGCTTTAGCGAAGTGTACTGGGACGTCATGTCCAAATCCACAACCCGCGCAAAATCCACCATCCGCGCCATATGCAAGGCTCGATAGCTGGGCGACTGGCAAAGCAGGAATGACACATGGAGACGGACAAGGAGACAAACAAGGAGGTAGAAAAAGAAAATCTGTTAATAGAAAAAGAAAATCAGTTAATAGAAAAAGAAAATCTGTTAATAGAAAAAGAAATAGTAGACGTCGGACAGGAAGAAAACATTAGAAAAATATTAACTAAAACTAAATATCACCTCTATCTCCTCTCGTTTTATACTCCGACATGCCGACACCGATAACTCTTCTCTCTTCTTCCGGGTCTTCTTCATATCTTTATTATTCTCTCGACTCCTGGAATTGTTACGAGAATTCATGTCATGTTCGATTATATTCAAATTTTCCTCAATATATCCAATTATTTTATTTTCCATTGCCCATTTGAAAAAATTCAGCTGACCTATCGTGGTTTGAACATGCGATGACTCATTAAAAGGAATCATGATCCTATCCCACCTGCAAAAAGGGTCAAATCGTCTCTTACTGTAAGATTTCAACATTAATTTATAATCATCGTAAACCTTAATACGTGTCTCCGATGTTTCTCCCATTTTCATAATATTATAAACTGTATAATGTTTTTTGGCATAATTTGTTACAAACCAATCGACTATTCGGAGAGATATTTTTGAATTTCCATTAATAATATTTAACATATTATTAAGATTATTATCTCGATTATAAAATTGAAGTAATTTATTTAGTAATAAATCGTTTTGAGTTGTATAGTTCATATTTAATAATTTAAGTCAATTCTATTTTTTAAATACTTTCGTTCAAATAGTGTTTAAACGAATTTATTAATAATTATTACCAATGAGAAATTTTGAAATTGTTAATTTAAAAGATGATTTAAGAGAAAATAAAGTGAATTCTGAATATTATAACCGTATTTTTCAATTGCTATCAAATTTAACCGATGCACCTGAAATACCATATATGAATTTTATAAACATAATTGAAAATTTACCATTCAATCACAATATTTATGTTTATAAATATAATAATCAATTGGTCGGGATGATTACATTAATCGTAGAAGAAAAACTAATTCATGGCGGTAAACGAATTGGACATATAGAAGATTTGGTAGTTGATCCAAATCATCGTTCAAATGGAATTGCCACACAATTAATTCTATTTGCTACAGATATATGTAGACATTGTGAATGTTATAAAATTATTTTAGATTGTGATGAATCAATTGTTAAATTTTATAATAAAAATGGTTTTATACAAGCAGGACTATCTATGAGATATAATATATAAAATTTACATACGATATAATTTATATAAAATCAATATAAATTATATAAATTATATTTATTATATGGATATACAATTGCATCGTCGATCAAAATATAGAACATTATGCCAATTTAGTAAAAAAATAGTTAAACCTGGTAATTATGTATCAAATTTTAATAGAAAACAATACGACAGTTTTTATAAAACTATATATGAGATATTAACAGATATTTTGCCAAATGATATAATTGATATTATTATAGAAAAAACCAATTATAAAAAATATATACATCATTGGGGATTAACGCGATATATTGATTGGACTGGTGAACATGCGAATAACGCATTATGTACAAGCGATGAATCAAATAATGATAGCGATGCGGATAGCGATACTGATAGCGATAATGACAATGATAATTATTACAATTAATAATCATTTCTCACTATTTTTAATTGTTTTGTAAACCGGAATGCCTCCATGCCTTTTTTTCGACGTTGCAAATTACATTGTAAACAACATATAATGGTGTTTATATTGCTATGATCCAAATTATTATTTTTTCGATCGAGTGTCCATTGAACAGGATCTCTCACATTTTCAAATAATATCTTCATTTTTTCTCGACAATAAAAACATTGTAATTGACTAACCACTAATTTTTCTATTATTTCTTCAAGAGTAATAAAGGTTGATTCATTGTATATCTGTTTTTCTATATCTTGACTTTTATATGATGTCTGTTTAAGTCGCAGTTCTTTAAACATACATGTTTTTTCATTAAATGATATATCTAAATATAGGTTATTTAGATATTGAATTTGTGTATTGTGATCTATGTTATATGATATTGAAGAAAAAATATTAGGTATTTTGTCAAGAGCTACCAATTTCTCTCGTTTTTTTGTCGGCTTACCAGTAATGATCGTTTTCATTTATATAATCGGTGATTATTATTTTTAAGCTGTAATGTCAATTAAACTTTTTATTTGTATTATCATATGTATTATCATATGTATAAGAATGATGATCAATAATATCTGCATATGATGCGGTTTCCAGAAGCCCTAGCTCTAATGCTCGTTTTTTTCTATAAACATCTGAAGTATGATCAATAATATCTGCATATGATGCGGTTTCCAAAAGTCCTAGCTCTAATGCTCGTTTTTTTCTATAAACATCTGAAGTATGATCAATAATATCTGCATATGATGCGGTTTCCAGAAGCCCTAGCTCTAATGCTCGTTTTTTTCTATAAACATCTGAAGTATGATCATTAATATCTGCATATGATGCGGTTTCCAAAAGTCCTAGCTCTAATGCTCGTTTTTTTCTATAAACATCTGAAGTATGATCATTAATT
>Ga0222668_1000490_pt1 | contig 24648 bp, 19 predicted proteins | sample AntAcemetagen728_FD_179823 | JGI IMG/M metagenome (GOLD analysis project Ga0222668, IMG submission 179823) | Saline water microbial communities from Ace Lake, Antarctica - #728 | ecosystem: Environmental > Aquatic > Non-marine Saline and Alkaline > Saline | place: Antarctica: Ace Lake... | reverse complement strand
CATTTTTACCTTGGTTGCTCGCTGGGCAACTCATGGCGACGTCACTTGATTCTGAATTGTACAAGTCAAACTTTGATGAAGCCTACGAAACTTATCCAATCATTCCTAAAGGTTTGCTCGAAGGTGTCGCTTTTGCACAGACCCGATTGGTGCATATAAGCGGAAATAAGCAAGGCTGTATCGGACTCCCTCAAGTTGCCGGTGTAATGGGATTAACCGAAAATGGACAGGGCTATTTCAACGATAATTTAGGTTATGTTTCGCGCCTGTCAGGCTATACGATTCATGAAATTAAATCCGACCCGCGAAAAAATATTTTAAGTTATGCTAAGGCCTATGCCATTCTCGCAGAAAGAGTTAATGCTGAACTTTTGGATTTCAAAAAGCACGATCAATTATTAAAAACTTTATCTGAAATTCCTTGGAAAAAAAATGCAGCAAGTACATTTGCACTAAGTTGCTTTACTTACGAAGTTTTTACTTTCATGAATTCGCCAATTTATCAAAGCCTGTTTGAATTCCCTGCCTATGAAATTGACTTCGAAGAAATTTATGGGCTTGAGAATTTGGCCGTTTTAGGTGGGGATAAAATTTATGTTGGTGAAACACTTGTTTACAATGAGGTAGAAGATCATTTTTTGGGTGATGATCGTTCGGCTGAATATGGGCCAGCTTTGTGGGATGCTGCTCCTGCGTGTAATTTCAGTTCGCGAGCTGGAACACCTATTTCTGCCGTTACCGTGCACACCATTCAGGGATCCTATGCAGGAGCCATTTCATGGGCGAATAATTGCGCTTCAAATGTTTCGTATCATTATGTCGCACGATCGTCTGATGGGCAAATTACGCAAATGGTACTTGAGGCGGATAAAGGATGGCATGTTGGTTCTGAAAACCCATATACAATTGGTATTGAGCATGAAGGATATGTTGATAATCCAATTTGGTATACAGAAGCCATGTATGTTGCTTCCGCAAATTTAGTGCGCGATATTACGGAAAGTGGATATGGAATCAATCCCTTGCGAACGTTTCAAGGACCGGCAACGGCTGGAACGCTGACATTGGGCGCGTGCACAAAAATCAAAGGGCATCAACATTTTCCCGGAGCGGCTCATACGGATCCAGGTATTAACTGGAATTGGGAACATTATTACCAATTAATAAATGAAGATCCCGTTATAACAACACTAGTGGCTGTGGCGGGAACACTTTTTGATTCCGGGGGTGAATTTGGTGATTATGATAATGATGAACGACTACTTTATTCGATTGAACCTGCAGGTACGATTAGTATCAATCTTAATATCATCAACTTTTCACTGGAAGAAGATTGGGATTATCTCTATGTTTATGATGGTTCCGATTTGGATGCTCCTCTAATAGGTGCGTATACAGGAACAGATATTCCAGATGTAATTTCGAGCTCAGGCGAAAATATATTGCTTGAATTTAGGTCTGATTGCGGAATTACAGATGCAGGCTGGGAAATTGACTGGATAACCATTATTGGTGATGGTATCGGAGATGAATTGGCGCCAGTCACCCTGATTGATGCAGAAGATGCCTGGTATACCGAGGATTTTACGGTCCTGTTTGAAGATACAGATGATTCACTCGGATCAGGAATTCATTATCAGTTTTATCAAGTTATTGATTATAATGGGTTGGAATGGAGGGCAAATGATGATCACGGATATTATTCAGATAATTTTGATGATGCAATTCACCCTGATTGGACTGCTTTAGTGGGCGCTTGGTCAATCGGAAGTGAAACCTTACAACAAACTGATGAAGCAATTGGTAATTCGAATATTTACGCGAATCTCAATCAAGATGACGAGGCGGTATACCTCTATCATTGGGCTGGAAAAATTGCGGGTGTAGGGGCAGATAAAAGAGCTGGTTTTCATTTTATGTGTGATAATCCGACCCTTACGAATAGAGGAAATTCTTATTTTGTTTGGTTCAGAGAGGATAATGATAAGATTCAAGTCTATAAAGTCATTGATGATGTTTTTACATTGGAGGAGGAGGTTGATTATTTATTTTCTCCCGATACATGGTACGACTTTAAGACGGTTTATGATAAAATAACAGGCGAAATTCACGTATGGATAAATAACGCACATGCTGTCACTTGGGTGGATGACGATCCTTATGTCGCAGGTAATTCAATTTCTTTTCGTTCAGGAAATGCAATCTATTCCGTCAATAATTTAAAAGTATATCACAGCCGAACAGAAGAAAGTAGCATTGAGGTCGGTCCGACAGGAGATGCACGCTATCAAAATACGGATCCTTTTACGCCAGCGGCTAAAGTCAAGTCAATTGTTGTGGATAGTGCATTAAATGTTTCGAGCATTGCAGACCAATTGCTGGATATTGATTGGACCCCACCTTTACCAATCGCTTTTTTGAATGACGGTCTAGCCGCTGATATTGCCACAACAACATCAAATACGGAGTTGAAGGCAAATTGGGCAATAACAGAAGATCCAAATTCAGGGATTGCTCGCTATTGGTATTGTATTGGTACGAGTCCGGGTGATATAGATGTCGTAGACTGGACAGATAATTGGTTTGCTGATTCGGTCATACATACTGGACTATCGCTTACATTAGGTGAAACGTATTATTTTTCAGTTGCTGCAGAAAATGGAGCGGGTTTATGGTCAGATACAATCTATTCTAACGGGCAAATGCTAATTGAGCCCACAGAACCTCCCGTCGCTTATTTTACAACGGATCATACAAACCTTTGCGGCTTGGATTCGATTAAACTCGAGAATGGTAGTTTTGATGCCGTTTCGTATGAATGGTTTATTCCTTCCGGAACGCCGGCTTATTCAACAGCCATTAATCCATACGTGCATTTTGATATAACAGGTATTCACGCAGTAACGTTAATTGCGAATGGACCGGGTGGGGTAGATACACTCATTCAAACGATAGCTGTTGAAGTGGATGATGCACCAATTTCAAACTTTACCCCAAGCAGTGATCTCATTTTTATTGGGGATCCCTTAGTTACCTTTGCAAATACTTCTGTTCATGCAGATGGCTATTATTGGAATTTTGGTGATGGTGCAGTCTCTACAGACGAAAATCCGTGGCATGCATTTGCAGCTACAGGTGACTTCCCTGTTTCGCTCATTGCCATCAATGGTGATTGTCCTAATGATACATCAGTCGTTGTGATTCAGGTGAGAGATGTAGATGGAATTGATGAGGAAGCGCAGTTTCATTTGTCTGTTTACCCGAATCCAAGTAGTGATTATATTGTAGTCAATTGGGATGGATACGGTGTTGAATTAACGAAATATACTGTCTTTGATGCACAAGGAAGGATTGTTCTTGAAGGAACTGAACTCAATTCAAGTCTGAAACTAAGTGTAGGACAATTGGCTGAAGGCGTGTACCAATTAAAAATGATGATTGCTGAGGAGGTTATTACAACCAAGTTTGTTGTCACCGACCATTAATAAGCCTATTTTCGCTTTTGTACTTTTTCTGCCCTACTTTTAATATTTTGAGCTTATCTTTAGGGATGAACTTAATTCAATAAGATTGAGATATGAAAAACATTTCCCTCCTCCTCGTTTTGATTTTTGCGACTGTAACCGGTTTTGCGCAAAAAAAAGATAAATCTTCCGAAGATCAAAAAGAATTGATCAATAGTGGTCTTGTTTCAGGTTTAATATGGCGAAATATCGGACCTTCTCTAACTGCCGGACGTATTGCCGATTTGGCCGTTAATCCGACAAATCCGAACGAATATTATTTAGCTGTTGCCTCGGGTGGAGTTTGGAAAACAACGAATAATGGAACGACATTTGATCCAGTGTTTGATGGCGAAGGCTCGTATTCGATTGGTTGTATTACAATTGATCCTACTATTTCATCAACCGTATGGGTTGGTACGGGTGAGAACAATAATCAACGCTCTGTTGCTTATGGAGATGGGGTCTATAAATCGCTCGACGGAGGTAAGTCATGGAAAAATATGGGGCTGAAAAATTCAGAGCATATCTCAAAAGTGATTGTTGATCCTCGAAATTCAGATGTTGTTTATGTCGCTGCATATGGACCTTTGTGGTCTGAAGGAGGCGAGAGAGGTGTTTACAAAACAATTAATGGGGGTGAGACATGGGAGCGTATTCATTTTGTGTCTGACAATTCAGGCGCAGCAGATTTAATTATGGATCCTCAAAATCCAGATATCCTTTACCTAGCATCTCACCAACGCAGACGTCATGTCTTCACTTATATTGGAGGGGGAGTGGAGAGTGCACTTTACAAAACGACAGATGGTGGTAAAACGTGGCGATCGATTAATGCGGGATTACCTGCAGGTAAAATGGGGCGAATAGGTTTGGCCGTTTCGCCTGCTGATCCAACGCATGTCTATGCAATTGTGGAAGCTGAAGAGGAGAATGGCGGTTTTTTCTGTTCGACAAACAAGGGCGAAAGTTGGGAAAAACGATCTGGCTTTAATACGAGTGGGAATTATTACCAAGAGATCTATTGTGATCCTTATGATGTTGATAAAATATTTAGTATGGACACATGGTTGCATCATTCTGAAGATGGCGGACGCTCCTTTAAAGCAACGGGGGAAACCAGCAAGCATGTGGATAATCATTGTATTTGGATTGATCCAAAAAATACTAAACACTGGTTAGTGGGCTGTGACGGTGGCTTATATGAAACGTTTGATCATGCAAAAACATGGCAATTCAAAGCCAATTTACCAATTACCCAATTCTATAAAGTTGCAGTCGATAACGATCTTCCTTTCTATAATGTTTATGGAGGAACGCAAGATAATAACTCATTAGGAGGTCCTTCGCGAACGATTAACAATGCAGGAATTCAAAACTCCGATTGGTATATCACCAATGGCGGTGACGGTTTTGAATCGCAGGTCGATCCACAAGATGCAAATATTGTTTACGCACAAGCTCAATATGGTTGGTTGGTTAGATATGATCGTCAAAGTGGTGAAAAAATCGGAATTCAACCCATGCCTGGTAAAGGCGAAAAAGCGTACCGCTGGAATTGGGACGCACCTTTGGTGATTTCAAATCATGATCATCAAACGCTTTACTTTGCAGCAAACAAGGTTTTTAAAAGTACTGATAGGGGGAATACGTGGGTAACTATTTCGCCAGATTTGACGCGTCAATTGGATCGGAATACATTGAAAGTAATGGGTGAAGTTCAGTCGCCTGATGCGGTCATGAAAAATAAATCGACTACCATTTTTGGCAATATCGTTGCCATGGACGAGTCGCCAAAAAATAAAGATGTTCTTTATGTCGGAACTGATGATGGACTTATTCAGGTCACAACGGATGGGGGTAAATCTTGGAATAAAAAGGACAATTTTCCGGGCGTACCAAGCATGACTTATGTGAATATGGTCTTGGCCTCTCAACATAATGCAAACACAGTTTATGCTGCATTTAATAATCACAAACGCGGTGATTTCGCTCCCTATTTGATGAAAAGTACAGATCAAGGGAATACATGGACTTCAATCGCGGGTAATTTACCGCTTAGAGGTTCTGTTTACGCAATTGCAGAGGATCATGTTAATCCCAATCTTTTGTTTGCAGGAACAGAATTTGGATGCTTTTTTACAGTGGACGGTGGTGCGCATTGGATTCAATTAAAGGCCGGTTTACCAACGGTTGGAATTCGGGATATTGCGATTCAAAAGAGGGAGAATGATTTGGTCTTGGCATCTTTCGGTCGTGGTTTTTATGTCTTGGATAATTATGCGCCTTTGCGTGAATTAACCCCAACAAATTTGGATAAGGCAGCGCATATTTTTTCAATTAAGACGGCTTTGGAATATGTCGAATCTAATCCATTAGGATTGAGAGGGACAGGTTCGCAAGGCGCCTCTCATTACGCTGCTGCAAATCCTGAGTTTGGAGCAACTTTTACTTATTATATCAAGGATGTTCCAACTTCATTGAAAGCAGCACGCCAAAAAGCCGAAGATGAGGCAAAAGAAAAAGGAGTTGATATGAACTATCCTTCTTATGAAGCCTTTGTTAAAGAGGATTTGTATGAAGATGCTTACCTCCTTTTTGTGATTAAAGATGCTGCTGGAAATGAAGTGAATAAGATCAAAACGAACGCGAGTAGTGGAATCAATCGTTTGACATGGGATTTGCGTTATCCAACTACGAATCCAATTGAATTGGGATCAGGGGAAGTAGGGCGTTATAGCAATCCAGATGTCGGTCCACTTGTCCTTCCTGGACGATACTCGGTAGAACTCTATTTAAGCGATAATGGTGTTCTTAGTAAATTGCATGAGCCAACCTCCTTTGAGGTTAAAGCATTGGAGAATTCTTCACTTGCGAGACAATCTGCAGAAAACCTCGCCTTTAAAAAGGAATTGGCCGAATTGAGACGTCGTGCCGCTGGATCTGCTCATCAAATGAATGATTTAAATGCGAGTCTCTCGTATATCAAGACGGCAATTCAAACCTATCCAAATGCAGATGTGACTTGGATGAAAGATGTGAAAGTGGTAGAAGGATTACTTCATGCGCTTCGTTTGGAATTTTGGGGTGATTACCACAAAGCAGGGCGTGATGTCGAAACGTTACCAAGTACTATGGATCGAATCGAAACCATTGTTTATCAAACGTGGTATTCAACCTCTGATGTCACTTCAACGCAAAGGGAACAGTTTGAAATTGCCCGTGTTGAATATGCTCAAATTCGAACAAAATTGGATGAAGTTCGCTTGCTTATTGAGGCTCTTGAGGCAAAATTAAATGCCAAAGGTATTCCGTATACACCGAATAGAAAAGACTGGAAAGCTGAGTAGGATGCCTGAATGGCTCGCCTACTTAGCTCTTTTTACCGACATTGAAAAGCCAATCGATAATGGATAAATTTGCTTCAAATCCCGATTCACCAAAAATTTGGTGATAGGGCTCATTTTCAGTATTAGGACACGTTTTTGGATGAACCAATCGTTTGTCTTCGATTGTACTGTTTTGATCTTGTCCTGCAATTTGAACAGAAGTTGTCCAGCCCATTAGTTTGACAAGCGTTCGCGTAATCGCTAGATTTAAATCAATAAGTCGAGCAGGAGCGGTTTCGATTATTGCAGTAAGTTCATCCGCATAAAAGTCGTAGAATGGTGCCTTGCGATACGCACTTTCAATTGCTTTTAAGTGATCTTTTTGCCAGTTTTCCGCATAGCTTATCCGTATATCTTTCATGCACGTGTCTTTGCCGTTTGGACGAATTACGGGTATGACTAGGTTTTGCACGCCATTCGCACTCAGAATCGTGCAACGACTTCTAAACGTTTGTTTTTCATACCGCTCTTCACCGTCCAATAGGAGTTGCGTGCATGTCGAGATTCGCTCAAAATAGGTTCTATTCCCAAAATAAACAGCCGGTAAAACAAGTGGGCTGATCTCAGCAATTGGAGAATCAATCGTTGCATGCTCAATCGTCGAACTTGCTTCGATTTCAATTTCGCCCTTTAACAGTTGTTGGATCTTTTTTTGTGGACTTTCTTTTAATGCTTTCTCAAAAAAAAGTGCATCCTGAATGAATTCAAATGATTTTTCGTAAACAAGCTCTACAGGACGCTTATTTGCTGTCATGCGGTTCAATCCATTGTTATGATAAGCGAAGCGCTCTATTCGATTTTTTGTCGTCCCAATATGAAACGATTGATCCGCACAAGAAAGTATAAAGACGGTATACGTCATTCGACTTTCCGCTATTTAATTCCTGTGAAAATCCGTTCCCAACGCACGCCTCCGAGACTGAGATCACGAGACATCCAAATAAAGGCGGCATGACCTACAATATGATCTTCAGGAACAAATCCCCAGAATCTAGAATCAGCCGAATTATTCCGGTTATCACCCATCAACCAATAGTAATTCATCTGAACGGTATAGGTGGTCACCTTTTTGCCATCAATATAAATACCGTCCGCTTTTTCTTCTAAGGTATGTCCTTCATAAGCCGTAATAATTCTTCGGTAAATCGGTAAGTTCTCATGTGTTAACGCAACAACCTGACCGCTAAAAGGAATTTGAAGAGGCCCAAAATTATCCTCAGTCCAGTTGTATTGATTGTCGTTCGGGAAAATCGGATAATAACTATTCACTGCACCTGTTTTTAAGCCTTCATTGTAGAAACCTTTTTGTTTGGTGTACGGAACCAAATTATGCGTTGCTTTCAGTTCCTCGTACATTTTTTTAGAAAGCGGAACGGTCACATAATTCGAATCATCAATACCTAATTCATGCGCGCCTACTTTGAAGTTTTCTCTAAAATAAGCGTCCTCACTCGCTTCCCATTCACGCGCTTGTTTCTTGTCTATATTCAGGTCATAACGATAAGGGTGCTTATAGCCAATTAATGAATAATTGTATTGCATTTGCGCAGGTTGAAAAGCCAATTCATTGTTGATGAAAAGTTCTTTATTCCGAACCTCTAAAAGATCCCCATAAATCCCTACACAACGTTTAATATAGTTTTCACGCTTATCAACCGGTCGCTTTAAAACACCGTTGATTTCGGTATATCCTCTTTTTTGATCTTCTTCATACGGTAGGCTTGAATAGACACGTCCATTGTCAAAATTGACACGTGCACGTTTGAAATACTCGCTTTTGTGTGCTTCAAAATAATCAATACCTCTGCCTTCCATGCGAGCCATCAAATACGCTTCATCTCTTAAAATTTGCTCATAGGTATGCCCAATTAATCCTCTTGGCATACGTGGGTCATTTAAGGCTGAATCTCCTGCAGGGAAGTTGAAAACGGTTACGTCGTATCGCTCAACATCTCGAAAACCGGGTAGGCGAGAGTAAGGGATTTTTTGAATCTCTACATACGAGCGTACATTAATCCACGGGAAACTGTTATGAACGATAGGAAACGAGAAGGGGGTCATTGGAACCCGCGGACCATAGGTCAATTTTTCTACAAAAAGATAATCGCCCACCATTAAGGTTTTTTCCATAGATCCTGTTGGAATCGTATAGGGTTCAAAAACATAGGTTCGAATAGCACTGGCTGCAATTAATGCAAATAAAAAGGCATCTCCCCATTCTTTGACCACTGATTTTTTTCCTGACTTACGCTTGAATCCGGCCTTCGTAATAATAAAAGTTGCAATATTTCCCAACACAGGTACTATGAAGAACATAGCAACGTGATCGCTGGGTGTGCGCATATTCACTTGTTTTTCAATATCCCAATTCGTTGGGGGTACAACGTCGTATTTTTCGCCTTCTTTTGCCTTCGCTATTTTGAAGAAAAGCGGAAAAGGAAAGAGTATGGCCAAAATGGTGTCTTTAATACTAAAGAATCCGAATTTCCGAATGATCGTGACATTTACAGCTGCCCACATATAGAATTGTATTCCCGGTAAAAGGAGGAAAATCACCCAAAAACCAGGTTGCTTGCACGCACGCAGCGCTACAAAATAACCGTAGAAAGGAATGAAAGCTGTCCATCCTGGTTTTTCAATCCGCGGTAAAATTTTGAACCATAACCCAAACACGGGTGTTAAAATGATAATCAAGTATCCAATGATTAACCCTAAATATTCCATATTAAAAATTTAAAACGTCTTGCATAGTGAAGATTCCTTTTTTACCTTGAATCCATTCGGCGGCGAGTACACTTCCTTGTGCAAATCCATCTCTATTATGAGCTGTATGCTTCAATTCTATGCTGTCAATTGTTGAGTTGTATTTAATTTCATGCGTACCCGGTACATCAGGTAAACGCAACGATTCTATCGGGAGCGCATCACCATCTTCACCTGATGGTGGTGTATTCTTCCAAGTTGTGTAACGATCATTTTTAGCAATAATTTGTTCGGCTAAACTAATTCCTGTTCCACTTGGAGCATCTAATTTTTGCGTGTGATGAATCTCAACCAATGCCGCCGAATAATCTTTGAAATCGTTCATGATGCCCGCCAAATAACGATTGACAGCAAAAAAAATATTAACGCCCAAACTAAAGTTGGTTGCATGCAATATTGATCCTTCGTGCAGATGATTGTAATCTGTAATTTCGTCTAATCGATCATACCATCCTGTTGTACCAACAATGATCGGTATCTTTCGGTCAATTGCAAAAATGATATTGTCGACTGCAAATGCTGGACGTGAAAATTCTATAATAACGTCTGTTTCATTAAATTGAAAATCACTTTTGGGATGCTGACTGTCGACACGCGCCGTTATTTTGTGTCCGCGAGAAACAGCAAAAGCTTCGATTGCCTTTCCCATTTTTCCGTATCCAAATAATGCAATATTCATTCAAAAAAGTTTTTGCGAAAGTAAGAATTTTATATGCTAAATGGTCCTTTTTATAGTCGCGTTTTTTGATTTTGATGAATTAACACCAAATCTTAACCGCTCCTAGTGAGTCGCTCTTTTTTTTATTTGTTACAACGGTCTTCCATTTTTATTTATTTTCGTGAATGCAGATTTTTAAAAATAACTTCGCTTCTCTACTGTTTTTAGTTCTTGCAATAAGCTGTCAGCCTCATATTGATAGCGCTGTGAGTGAGGTATCAGAGCAGCAACAATTCGTTACAGTAGAAGGGGTTCACAGAGGGATTCATAGTTTTTCGGTTGTTTTACCTGCTGAAATGATGAATAAATATGAACTCAATGAAGCTGCTGCGCTGCAATATGCGGATGTTCATTTAGAGGAACAGGAAGATGGAAGTAAAATAGAGTTTGTTCATTATGTCTTGGTGTTGATGGAAGATAAAGGTGAGATTGAGGCGCTTCATGCTGGTGAAGGGCTAGACTTGAACGTTTACAATAAACTGGTTATCGCAAATTTTGAGGAAGTTCACGGTGATTCATTTGAGATCCTGAAATCAGATTCGACGATCCATGAACGCGATCAATTGAAATACATAGCAACTGAAGCTAATTTGCTTGCGCATGAAGATATTGGTGATTTAAAAATGTATTATAAAATTGTCGTTTTGGAAGGCAGTACAGCCTATTATCAGTTGTTTACATGGTGTTTGGAAGAGCAAAGGTCGACTTATGAGTCTAAAATGGAAGCGATTATTGTGTCGTTTAAAGAACTATAATCCTAAGCCACAAATTATTCCCAACTATTCCCGACCATAAATGATGATCGGCAAAATGAAATCCACTTTTTTTTATACTTTTGTAATCGGGTTTTATCCGCCTTTTTAGTTGGAAATTATTTTAAAGTAAATCGTATTTTTGTTGTCACTTTGAAAGTAAGGTTTTAATAAAAAAAGGTTGAATCAATCAAAATAAACTATGAGATATTTACTCTTTTTACTGCCCTTAATGATCTTCTCTTGCGAGGACGGTAAGGTTGAGTTTGTTGAGGTGAGTGCAGCCAATCAATGTTCGATTGAAATACCGGATTATATGGAGCCAATCGATTTGGGTAGCCCGGGTGCTGTTTTACAATATGGAAATGAACTGAAAGAGCATTATGTGACTGTTTTGGTTGAAACCCATGATCAATTGGCCGCAAATGAACTTCATATGAATCTCAAACAATACTCGGATTATTATTTGAATTTTTTGAAAGAAGGATTGGTCAACCCCACTGTTGAATCCTTGCACGAAGGAATAAAAGATGTCAACGGCCTAAAAGCAATTGGGTATAAAGTAAATGGATTGGTGGTTGGAGATGAATTGGATTTAGCATCATACATCATGTTCTACCAAAGTTCAAAAGGATTTTATTATGTTTCTACATGGACACTCACGAGTCGTGAGGATAAGTTCGGTGAATACATGAACAAAATAGTTTATTCATTAATTGAATTATAAATATGTCAGACGATAAGAAAATTATCTTTTCAATGGTGGGTGTTTCAAAATCAACACCCCAAGGAAAACCGATCATTAAAAACATTTACCTCTCTTTTTATTATGGTGCCAAAATTGGGATCATTGGTATGAACGGTTCGGGTAAGTCAACCGTACTAAAAATTATTGCGGGTTTAGATAAAGCCTACCAGGGAGATGTTGTGTTTAACAATGAATATTCCATTGGTTATTTGGCACAAGAACCTGAAATTGATAATGAAAAGACGGTAAAGCAAATTGTGCAAGAAGGTGTGCAAGAAACGGTTGATCTCTTGCAAGAATATGAGGATATAAACGCAGGATTCATGGATGAAGCGATCATGAATGATGGCGATAAAATGAATAAGTTGATTGAGCGCCAAGGTAAAGTTCAAGAGCGTATCGATCAATTGGATGCATGGGATTTGGATAGTAAATTAGAGCGTGCAATGGATGCGTTGCGTTGTCCACCGGAAGATCAAAAAATTGGAACGCTATCGGGTGGAGAAAAAAGACGTGTGGCTTTATGTCGTCTCTTGCTCCAAAATCCTGATATCTTATTGTTGGATGAGCCTACCAACCACTTGGATGCCGAATCTGTGGATTGGTTAGAGCAACACTTAAAACAATATGCAGGAACAGTTATCGCGATTACCCACGATCGTTATTTCTTGGATAATGTGGCCGGTTGGATTCTAGAATTGGATCGCGGTGCTGGAATTCCTTGGAAAGGAAATTATTCTTCATGGTTGGATCAAAAGACGACCAAAATGGCGGGTGAAGAGAAACAAGCCAGCAAAAGAAGAAAAGTCTTAGAGCGTGAGTTGGAGTGGGTGCGGATGAATCCAAAAGGTCGTCATGCAAAAAGTAAAGCGCGTCTTACAAATTATGATAAATTATTAAGTGAAGATAGCAATACGCGAGAGGAAAATCTCGAATTGCCAATTCCTAACGGTCCGCGCTTGGGAACAAACGTGATTGAAGCGATCAAAGTTGCAAAAAGTTTTGACCATAAATTACTCTATGATGATCTTAATTTTAACCTTCCGCCAAACGGTATTGTTGGAATTATAGGGCCAAATGGTGCGGGTAAAACGACCATCTTCAAAATGATTATGGATGAGTTAAAACCAGATAGCGGGGAGTTTAAAGTCGGTGATACTGTTGAAATTGGTTATGTGGATCAAGATCATAAAGATATGGATCCTGAAAAAACCATTTTTGAAGTGGTGACAGGGGGAACGGAGTTTTTAGAAATCGGAAAACAAAAAATCAATTCACGTGCTTACCTCAGTCGTTTTAATTTTAACGGAGCTGATCAAGGAAAGAAAGTGGGCATTTTATCGGGTGGTGAACGCAACCGTTTGCATTTAGCCATGACTTTAAAAACAGAGGCAAATGTCTTATTATTGGATGAGCCAACGAACGATTTAGATGTGAATACGATTCGTGCCTTGGAAGAAGGAATTGAGAATTTTGCAGGTTGTGCTGTTGTTATTTCGCATGATAGATGGTTTTTAGATCGTATTTGTACGCATATCTTGGCTTTCGAAAATGATTCAACGGTGTATTGGTTTGAAGGATCTTATTCAGAGTATGAAGAGAATCGTAAAAAACGATTAGGAGATGTTGAACCAAAACGTATTCGTTACAGAAAATTATTAGCAGATTAAACGATAAATCATCAAGCATGAACTATTACAAAAATATACTTGAAACCATTGGCAACACGCCGCTGGTTCAATTGCATAAAACGATTGAAGACATTTCCGCTTTGGTGTTGGCAAAAGTTGAAACAACAAACCCAGGTAACTCAGTAAAGGACCGGATGGCTTTGAAAATGGTTGAAGACGCCGAAGCGCAAGGCCTAATTAAACCCGGAGGAACGATTATTGAAGGAACTTCGGGTAATACAGGTATGGGACTTGCCTTGGCTGCAATTGCAAAAGGATACAAGTTGATTTGTGTGCTTAGCGATAAACAGAGTAAAGAAAAAATGGACATCCTTCGTGCAGTTGGTTCTGAGGTAGTGGTTTGTCCAACCGCCGTTGAGCCTGACGATCCACGTTCTTATTACTCGGTTTCTAAGCGTTTAGCGAAAGAAATTCCAAATTCTTGGTACGTCAATCAATACGATAATCCGTCGAATGCGATTGCACATTACGAACAAACTGGACCTGAAATTTGGGCACAAACTGAAGGCAAAATTACACATTTTGTGGTTGGTGTAGGAACAGGAGGAACAATTTCTGGGGTTGGAAAATACTTGAAGGAGCAAAATCCAAATGTCAAAATTTTAGGTATTGATACCTATGGATCGGTTTTTAAAAAATACCACGAAACTGGAATTTTTGATGAGAATGAGATTTATCCGTATATCACAGAAGGAATTGGGGAAGATATTTTACCAAAAAATGTTGATTTTTCCTTGATCGATCATTTTGAGAAAGTGACGGATAAGGATGCGGCGGTGATGACAAGACGAATCGCGCGTGAGGAAGGAATTTTTGTGGGCAATTCTGCCGGATCGGCAATTGCAGGTTTGGTGCAAATGAAACACATGTTTAAACCGACGGATGTCGTTGTGGTTTTATTCCACGATCACGGCAGTCGTTATGTCGGTAAAATGTTTAATGATGATTGGATGCGCGAAAGAGGTTTCTTGGATGAAGGATTTAAAACGGCGTCTGATTTAGTTGGACAGCATGGCAATAAGCCGCTCGTTATGTGCGGCTCTGAAGAATTGGTTTCGCATGCGGTAGCAAAAATGAAAACCTATAATATCTCTCAAATTCCGATTACAAAGGATGGAAAAATAGCCGGTTATGTGGATGATTCACGTCTTTACCAAGCGATCATTGAAAATGCAGAGATCATGGATGCTCCGTTGAGTATGGTTATGCAGGATGCCTTGCCAATAATGCCAGGAAATGCAACGATCGAAGAGATTTCTAAAAAAGTAAATAAACAGGTGCCGGCCGTCTTAATTGATTTAGGCGAAGGCAAATTTCATATTGTGACTCGTCATGATTTAATTAACGCAATTGCGTAAATGATTGAATTAAAAGACCAAATGAATCGGACAATCCGCTTGGCAGAAACGCCGAAGCGGATTGTTTCCTTAGTGCCCTCTCAAACCGAATTTTTAGCTTATTTAGGCTGTGATGAAGAGGTGGTTGGAATTACCAAATTTTGCATTCATCCCAATGACTGGTTTCGCTCAAAAATGCGCGTAGGCGGAACGAAAAAGGTGGATTTTAAAAAAATTGAAGCCTTAAATCCTGATTTGATTATTGCCAATAAAGAGGAAAATTCGCAAGCAGATATCGAGCGATTGGCAAAAAAATACACGGTTTATATTTCGGATATTTTCCATCCAACTGATGCCTTTGAAATGATGCAAGATTTGGGTGTGTTGTTGAATAAGACAGAGCAAGTAAATAAACTTGTGACACACCTAAAAGAAGACCTGCTGTCCTTACCAAAAATGACCGGATCGGTTTTGTATTTTATTTGGAAAAATCCCTATATGGTGGCTGGAAAAAATACCTATATCAATTCGATTTTAGCGTCTCTCGGACTTGAGAATGCCCTAAAAGATGAAGCCGGTCGTTATCCTGCCATAACCTTAGAGGAAATGGTCAAAATCAATCCTACGCATATTTTCTTGAGTTCAGAACCTTACCCCTTTAACGAAGCGGATATTGCTTTTTTAACGGATACGGTTGGAGCAAAAGTACAAGTGGTAGATGGTGAAATATTTTCCTGGTATGGCTCACGAATGTTAGCAATGAAAGCCTATTTTCAGAAATTGGTGTCCTTATAAAGATAGATAATTCGCTAAAAAACTAAAGGAGGCTACACCAAAAGATAAACTTTCAATCAGTGAGCTGCCTGTCTTATTTTTCATAAATAAAGCACCCGAAGCTATAATATTTCCATCTTCATTTCCAATGAGTTGAAATGTTCCCTCCTCTATATTTGTCAATAATTTGATTTCTCCTAACATCCCTTTTGCTGCCATTAAACCAAACTTTTGCTCGAGGTCGCTCGGCGGATTATTCTCGTCTATCGTAAAGGTTGTTCGATCAATTAAAGCATCAACATCCATGTGGAAATCAAAAAAGATCTGATTCGAAATTGACGGAGTTAACACAACCTGGTCTTGCGTGAGCTCAAAAATTTGATCATTCTGCACATAATGAAAATGAGCTCCTTCTTGCGTAATTATTTCGTGTTTTAAAGTGTCGACTGTTATTCCAGGATTGGCAATTAAAGAATCCATAAAAGCATACCAGAATTCTTTTTTCAAGACGTCGAAATGGATATCGATCTTTGGATAACTTTTAAAAGGTGTCGTAAAGCCTTGATCTCTATTCACCAATTTACATGCTACGCCATCATAGTCAAAAGCCATTTGTGAGTATTCTGGAATGTTTTCAATTTTTTCTTCGTTAAACCAATAAATACTATTGAAAAAATTAAGCGAACTTCTTACACTCAATGCAGCTTCAGGATTAATCGCATAGGCAATTGGATTCGTACGGCCAAATTCAGAAACAGGTGTGAAATTGCCTTCTATCGCAATACGATCCTCAAGAAAATCAAAGGATAAATAACCGTCAATTAATTGATTGTACTCGCGGGTTTTAGGAATGATATAGCAGTTTATTTCTTTACTTGGGTCAAAAACTGTCGAAAGAATAGCTCGTTCATTGAAGCTTTTCACTTCTTTTAACGCAATCTTCTTTAAATGCTCATTCATTTTGTCTTGCGCACTCGAAGGGGTGAGCTGAACAATGGCATAGTCATCCGAAAATTCACAGTGCACCTCCCCAAATTGATTCGATAAATAATTTTGAAGTTGCTCCTTGTTATTGTATTTTAACAGTGCAATCCAAATACTCTCGTTCGCCCATTGTTCGCGAAATAAAATAATTTTTCCAAAAGGGTCGAAACCTGATTCAGCATACTTCGGTTCTGACTGTTTGTCCTTCTCACGATCATAAACACGCTCCATAAAATAAGCCTCCTCAAAAATGCGTTGATAAGCCATCTCCGCAATAAAATTTTTCAAATTAATTTCTACTACGAAGTCACTCTCTTGAGGAATGTAGGCGTATATTTCGTCGCTCTCTTCGAGGACAAAAGCCTTTGCAATGAAATCAACCAGAGGATAGGTTAATAGCAAGAGTAGCACAGCAGCGTATTTTTTAATTTTTGACACGTACGAATTTAACTAAAATATATTTACATGGTTGCGTGGGGAATGGATTTAAGCTATTTATTTTGATGTATTATTATTCCATAAATTCCCAACCACTTCTGTACGATCCTTCTTTTTCCACATAGTCTAAAAAATCTTGGTAAAAACGGTCATTGCCCAAGGTGGCTGAATCGCCAATCACAATAAGTTTGCGTTTAGCACGTGTCAGTGCCACATTCATGCGCCGATAATCACTTAAAAAGCCAATTTGATTTGCTGTATTCGAACGCACCAAACTCACAAGAATAATATCCCGTTCTTGCCCTTGAAAACTATCTATCGTTTGGATGTAAATGGATGTTGCTTCGAGTAACTCCCGCAAATCATTCACCTGTTTCCGATAGGGGGAAATGATCCCAATCGAAAAATTGCTATCCGCTATTTCCGCCAGTCGCTTTTGAACCAATTCCATCTCACCAACATTCGAAATTCCACCTTCTTCATTATTGATTTCGTCATAACCGCAACCTGCTGTGTCAATAAATTCAATCGCTTTCCATTCATCATTCGGCAAAACTTGATCGGCATTTTCTGGGGCCGATTGTAATTGATGTTCGTAAAAAGCCGCATTCGAAAATTGCATAATGCTATCGTTCATCCGGTATTGAATGTTTAACAAAGTTGTGGGAATGCCCAATTCAATTCCTTTTTCGATTAATGAAACCCCCAAACCCAGTTTTTCTGCCTCACGGGTGAATAATGTAGGGGGCAATTGAAGAGGATCGCCCGCAAGTACAAGTTGTGGTGCAAAATGAGCAATGGACCAAATGGCAGGTTCCACGGCTTGTCCTGCTTCGTCTACGCAAATCAAATCAAATTCAATTCCTTTCAGCCGTTTGTCATTCAGGGCTGTAAACGTACCTGTTACGAGTTGCGCTCGCTCTAAACAAACGGTGCTAATGTCACTCTCTATTTTCCGTATGTCTTTTCGCAATTCACGCAATTCATATCGCAGTGCTTTTCTTTCGGCATAGGCTTCTTTGTCGAAATTGCGCTTATAGGCAAAGGCTTTTTTGCGCACCGTTTCCATTTGCTTTTTTAACCGCTTCACCACATCCATATAACTGTCGTTTTGAACTTGGTGTTTGAGTGTGAGTGGCAAAATGTCTGCGGCAATTTTAAATGAATTCCCAACGCGAACAATCGATTTTGTAAAAACTGAAAGGGACCGTGTGATATGGTCAACCGCCGCATTGGAAGGCGCAGCTACCATCACTTTTTTACCCAATTTCGTCGCCTCTATAATCGCTTTTACGAGTGTTCTCGTTTTTCCTGTTCCGGGCGGGCCGTGAATGATATGAAAGGGATTCGCTGATAAAATATGACTGATCGCTTCATTTTGTGAAGGATTCATTTCGTCAAACTCTACCAGTTCTCTCCCGTAAGTTTCTTCTTTTGGCGGATGATAAAACTGATGTACAATTCGCAAATCTTCCGCTAATATCCGCTCAAGTGTTTTTAATTGAAGGTCTGTCTTGCGCGTGTCCGGCAGTGCATTTAATCCTAACTTACCCTCCTTAATCCAATCGGGACTTTCTTGCTCCTTGAGGATGATTGATAGCGTATCGCCTTTGCTTTGCAAAATAATTCCTTCTAATTTTTCAGGTTGATTGCTCGAAAACAACTCGATTCTGCCATTGGATGAAAATTGATAAACGTCTTGCAGCGGATTGATTTTGAAGTCGAGAATTAAATCCTCAAATGTTCCGTAGCGTTCATTGATATACTCGATTGGATAAAGTGTAATTCCCTCTTTTATTCGCTCTGCAAAAGATTGGTTCTCAATTAAAGCCGTAAACCGACTCAATTCTTCATCTCGCTCGGCAATTAAAGCAGAATGCAAATTTTTTATTCGTTCTATCATCTCTTTTTTGCCCAAATTTGGCATAGGGAAAGGTAGCGCTTTTAACGAAGAATGCACAGCACAAGGATACGATTTTTGTATTTTTTTTGGAGGCCACCTCATCACGCCATGCGCTTTAGTTACTTGCCTTTATTTTTGTTCAAGATAGCCTAGCCTTCCAGTTTCCGTTGGTCACTGTCAGCTAAGCACTTTCACTAAAATTAAAGCCAAGCACGCTGCCGCTGCTGTCGCGGGTGGATCATCTCAATTTCAATCTTCATTTTGCGCAGCAAGTCCCCACGTTTTTTTGTCTTGAAAGATTGTCTATCTTTATGAGAAATAAATCCATTACTATGAAACGTTTTCTAAAATACTTCGTCGTTTTAATACTCCTCTGCGGTGTTTCGCTTTTTGCCTATGATTATTATATGCGCAATAGTGGTTTGAAAAATCGGGTGGACTATGAGATTCAAAAAGACGAAATCAAAAATGACCGTCCTGTTCGGAATTTTTTCCGAAAATTATTTGATTAAAATTTGAGGGTATCATTTTGTCCGCAAAAACTGTTGCCCTTTCAATTTGGTCTTGTAAAAACGTAGATTTCAAATGAATTTATGTGCCAATAGCTTCTGGTTTTTAGTATATTTAATAGCCACTGCAAAACATTCCTTTTTAACAACTGTTATGAAATAAGGATGTAATGAAATCAAGGACTAAACGACTAGTTAAAAAAGAAGTTCGTTTAAACGAATCAGATTTCTTGCTCACTTAAATAAATAAAAAATGAGAACAATTTTTATAACAATATCCGGTTTTGTGCTGCTCTTTTTGAGTTGTAGTCAAACCGAAAAGTCAGCTAATACAAATGAGAATATGTTTTTGGCAGCCAGTCAACAAGACACTTCAACTTGGAACAAGTTAACGGCAGAAGAAGAATATGTGATAGTCAATAAAGGGACAGAATATCCCGGCACGGGCAAGTATGTAAACAATCACGAAAAAGGGATTTATAATTGTAAAAGATGCAATACCCCACTTTTTACTTCAGAGAGCAAATTTGAATCAGGCACGGGTTGGCCGTCTTTTGACGACTTTATTGATTCTAATGTTGAGCTTGTAAAAGATGCCGACGGGTATCGCGAAGAAATTGTTTGCGGAACCTGCAGAGGTCACTTGGGCCACGTATTTTATAACGAAGGGTTCACTTCTAAAAACACAAGGCATTGTGTTAACTCAATTTCACTTAATTTTGTAGCCAAATAAAAATAGAATGGAAACAGCAATTTTTGCATCAGGGTGCTTTTGGGGTACCGAATATTTTTTTGAAAAAGCACCGGGTGTTATCGATACCCAAGTTGGTTATATTGGCGGACATAAAGAAAACCCAACCTATAAAGAGGTCTGTGCACACATCACAGGTCATGCCGAGGCTGTGAGGGTGAATTTTGACACCGAACTAACGGATTTCGAAACCATGTGCCGCCTGTTTTTTGAAACACACGATCCTACTCATGTCAACCGTCAAGGACCAGATATTGGCGAGCAATACCGCTCCGAAATTTTTTATTTGAATGATAATCAAAAAGAGATTGCTGAAAAATTAAAGGCCATTTTAATTGAAAAAGGTGTCAATGTGGCTACAAAAATAACCCCAGCTTCTCGTTTTTGGGAAGGTGAAGATTACCATGAGCATTATTATACAAATGGAGGAGGAACACCTTATTGTCACGCCTATACCAAACGATTTTAATTGAATTAAAAAGAGCAGTCTAGACATGAAAATTTTATTATCACCAGCAAAATCACTGAACGAATCAGCAACCTATTCGCATATCAACCCAACGGCCATTTCTTTCCCGGAGGAGACAGGTCGTTTGGCAAAAAAAATGGAAAACTTATCCGCCAAACAAATTAAAAAACTCATGCATGTGAGTGATGATTTGGCAGATTTGAATTATAATCGCTTTCAATCCTTTTCTAACGAGTTTAATACGGAAAATAGTATTCCTGCCGGTTTCATTTTTAACGGTGCCGCTTATCTAGGATTAGATTTCGAAACCTTGTCAGCCGAAGAGCAAGAAGAAGCCCAAATGCGTCTGCGCATTCTTTCTGGATTGTACGGTGTTTTAAAACCGTTTGATTTGATACAACCCTACCGATTGGAAATGGGAACTTCCTTAAAAGTGACACCAAAAGTCACCAATTTATACCAGTTTTGGGGAACGAAAATTCAAACGGCAATTGAAAAAGAATTAAAAGAAGAGGGGAGTAACCTCCTTGTGAATGTGGCCTCATCCGAATATTTTAAGGCTGCAAAATTAGATAAAATGAAAGGTGTGCAAGTCATCACCCCTGCTTTCAAAGACATCAATAAAAATGGCGAATATAAAGTAAACATGACCTTTGCAAAACGAGCAAGGGGTTTAATGGCGCGGTACATTATTCAACACAAACTCAATGATGCCGAATCACTCAAAAGTTTTAATGCAGAAGGTTATTATTTTGCGCCTAAAGAAAGTGATAGCAGCCAATTTGTTTTTTTGAGAGATAAAAAATAAGGCGGCACATTATAATTGCCTTGGTTTAAACGTTTAGCAGCTAGTTTTCTCTGGTTTTTGTCTTCCAATCATGCGCTTAGAGACGTCATGCCGTGTTAGGGATAGTAGCGTTTGTTGGAGCACATTTTTGTTTCGGCTAAACCGAGCCAAAATAAAAATTGCGACTGCGAATAGCCCGCCCCCGAGCCGAGCGCAGCGTGTGTGAGAGGAACACCCCAAAAAGAGATAAATAGTGCTACCGATTTTACATGTTGATTATGACTAATTCCCCCCTCCGTTAAAACACCTATTTTCTCCTAAAACCCTCAGTATAAAGGCTTAGAAAACGAAGAAAAATGTAAAATAATTGCTTTTTTATTAGGTTGGCGTTTTTTTTTTTTATTGTTGCAATGTCTTGAAATATTCACCCTGAGCGCAGTCGAAGGGTAGCTAAAACAAGCCTGCCCTGAGCGTTTTTGATTGAGGGCACGAAAAGTTAGCCGAAGGGAAGACCTAAAACAAATAATTAATTAAATTTAAGAAAAATGAAAAAGTTAAAACATGGAGTGGCATTCCTTGCCTTAGTAGGAATTGGATTTGTTTCTTGTGAGAAGGAGGAAGTAATTACGGAAGCAGATTTAGAAAAAGAACAAGTAATTAATTTACGCTCATCTTCGAATACGCAAATGGCTTATGTTGGCAGCAATGGTATTGTTTACCTCTTAAATGATGAACAAGAAATACCTGCACTTGAAGCTATAATTGCGCAAGAAGAACAAGATATTTTGAACGGAATTATAGGAAGACCGAAATATCCTTATCAATCTGAGGATTGTACACTTTCGAATGGTGCGCGAGGCTTAAAATGCAAACCTCAGAAGAAGGGGGATTGTACAAGTGAATTTGAATGTATCATTTCACACGGAGGCGGAGCTAGTTAGTATTATGTGATTTTTAAGCGAGAGTAGGGATACTACTCTCGTTTTAATTTTTTTATTAAATGAGAAACATGATCATTTTTGCAGTACTTTCAATTTTAGTTGCATGCAGTAATAATAATTCAATTTCTGCCGGTTCGCAAATTCAATCATTTGCCAATGGTTCTAATCAAATAAAATTTCAAACGTTTGAAACTGTTTTAAATAAGGAGCAAGGAAATGATAATTATCAACTATTGAATTGCGCCATAATCGGAAATGAAACGTATTTGATTTTTAACAATCAAGAGAAGAATCAAATTGTAGCCTATCATTTGAAGAACGGATTGGATTCAAATCTCAATTTTGGTATGTTAGATGAGGCATCATTAGAAGCTAAAGTAGCATTCAATCCAGATACTTCATTTTATATCCTAGGACCTGATTTGATACTTAAAGAAAATGACCAATTTGGGTCAAAAACTATACTAAATATATACAATTTCTTAAAAGTACAAAAGTTAAGTGTTGAGCATCCTCGACTCGAATTCGCATTTCAAGTTCAATCGGACTCATTACTTTTTTTTCCACTTCATATAGATCCTTTTTCCCGAGGATACGTAAAAATGTATGATTACCCAATGACTGCTGTCTACAATTTAAGAACTGGTGAATTAAAAACCACTGGTATTCGGTATCCTAAACATTATTATGAAAACGATTATGGGCTGCTCCGAACCATCACTCAAATATATTCACCGAATAAAATAATATATAATCCACGTGCGCAAGATGAAGTTTGGGAGTATAATACCCTAAACGATTCTATTATAAAACACGTATTCAGAAGTCGGTTTCAACAAAAAGAAATCATGCCAATAAATTTTAAAAGCACACCAAAAACAAAGGATCTTTTAGTGAAACACCGTGATTTGAGTGGCGAGTATACACATCTTGTTTATGATCCGTACAAAAAAGTTTACTATCGTTTTTTTAAACATTTTCGCGCTGAAAAGGATAAAGATGGATTGTATTCAACCAACCTTGATGATATTTATTCTCTGATTGTTGCTGATGAAAATTTTAGATTCTTGGGAGAATTCGTTTTGCCCGATCCCTGTTTTTTTATTTATTGTGCCTACGCTACCCCAAATGGGTTAATTATTAATAATGGCTCGCTTTATGGCGAGCACAATAATGAAATTAATGTACGGACGATTACTTTTGATTGGCTTGATTAGTCTCTTTCATTTGTCGTGGACAAAAACAGACAAAATATCTTATACTCAATTTCGGGATGCATGTTTGACTTATAAAACACCCATTAATCTGGATGATTACAGCACCATTTTTGTTATGCATATTGGGTATTGCACTTCAACAAATTTTTGTAACGAGAAAATGGTTGAATATATTGATGAAAAAAAGGCTGGAAAAACTTTAGTGATTTTTGATATGGAGGATGAGGAATATAAAAACATGCTGCTTCAAATAGAAGGAATTGAATTGCTCTATATTGACCGTAATTATTTAGAAAAAAACGCGATTTTTTCGGTGTATAATCTTCATATCAAAAAGAAAAAGGTTAAATACTTATATTAATGAAATATTTTCTTACTCTCCTAGTTGTGTTATTCGTTGGCTGCAGAAACCAACATAAAGAAATCGAAATAGATCCGTTATCAAAGTCTTATATACTCGAGAATGTACTGAATAATTCTGAAAATGGGAATAATATTATTTTTTTTATGTATCCCGAGTTTTGTGGGATGTGTACGGAAGAAATGGTGGATTTTATCAATGGTTATTCAATTAAAGGATATTCAAAATTTGTGGTTTTAACTCAACAAAATGAAATTACTGAAAAAATAAAGCTTCCGGCGCAATTTATAGCCATTCATGATAAAAATCAACTTGAAAAATACGGACTTGGTTTTGCAACGGGACACATTTTTCTTGTTGAAAACGAATGTTTTATTTATTCACAAATTGTAAATGACGAAACGTTTGCAATCGTTGATTACGAAACTGAGAAGTTGTTCGAAAATTGATCAAATTTCTTTTCGTAATGAATAAAAAAGATAACCATAATTGATTCCCCGTAATCCTACCAGTAAGATTTTGCAACGGCTAGTACAAGTCTATCAAAAAGTCTATCTCCAAAGTACCTGCGGTTAAGTTTGTAGCAAAATTCATCAAGGTAAAGTTGTAAATA
>Ga0222668_1000484_pt1 | contig 24814 bp, 19 predicted proteins | sample AntAcemetagen728_FD_179823 | JGI IMG/M metagenome (GOLD analysis project Ga0222668, IMG submission 179823) | Saline water microbial communities from Ace Lake, Antarctica - #728 | ecosystem: Environmental > Aquatic > Non-marine Saline and Alkaline > Saline | place: Antarctica: Ace Lake... | reverse complement strand
GAGTTCTGCTCCATCGCCTCCGGCTCCGTCCCAGCCCTCGCCGGAGCGGTTGCAGCGCTAACCCCATCCTGCTACGTTTAACTCAGCGAGACCATCGAGAGTTTTAACAATAAACGGGACATCCCCAGAATCGATTTATAGAATCTGAATGATTCCCAGGAAACAGGAACTTGATAATGACGTCAACCACTACAGGGAAATCGGAACTCACTGCAGAATTTGTGAACCCTATCATCGGCTCAACAATTTCTGTTTTTGAAATGATGCTGGGATGTACTCCAAAACGTACAGGGTTAAGTTTAAAAGCAGACCACATACCTGAGCACGAATTAAGTGCCGTGATTGGAATTTCGGGCAAAGCTGCCGGAACTCTCGTTCTAAGTTTATCAAAAAGCGTAGGCATTGGAATTTTGGATCGCCTGGTCGGTATTTCATCAGATGAAATCAATGACGAGGTCTGTGATGCCGTTTGTGAATTAGCGAATATGATTGCGGGTTCAGCGAAAGCCCAGCTTGAACATCTGGAAGCGTCCATTAGCATTCCTAATATTATTACCGGGAAAGGGCATACCGTCCATTACCCTTCGAATGTTTCACCGATCTGTATCGCGTTTGATTCAGAAATCGGAACCTTCACCATTGAAGCCGGATTTTCTGATCGATAAGACACTGACTCTAACTAAAATTTGTTTTTGAACGACTTATTAATGACTTAAATATAAAGGCTACTCCAATGAAAGTATTACTTGTTGATGACTCAGGAACAATGAGAACCATCCAGAAACGATGTTTATCAAAACTGGGTATCGAGGATGTGACTGAAGCGGAAGATGGAGTACAGGCATTAGAACGATTCGAGGCAGGCACATTCGATATTGTTCTAAGCGACTGGAACATGCCCAATATGGATGGTCTTCAGCTCCTGAAGGAGATTCGTCAACGGAACAAAGACATCCCCGTGATTATGATTACAACCGAAGCAGAACGTGCTCGCGTAGTCACCGCAATTCAAGCTGGCGTTTCTGACTATCTTGTAAAACCATTTACGCCAGATAGTTTGAAAAGCAAGTTGGAACGCTGGGTCACGTCAAACGCATAAAGCAAATCAGGCATACAACGACTGTCGAAACTATGCCTGCCTCTGAATGAGCGTCAACAAACTTACCTAGAGCCATCTGAGAGAGCTACGTATTTTGAAAATGTCCACATTTTCATTGAATTGCATTACCGCAAAGGTCTTAGATAATGATTTCTCCTGAAAAAATTTGGTCCTCAGATCAATTACCAACCTTACCTGCCGTCGCTGTAAGATTGTTGGATCTTTCAAAAAACCCGGATACGGATATCAGGGAAGTGATCGAAACCATCAAGGCTGATCCTGCTATCACTGCAAAGATATTGAAAGCCAGTAATTCCTCATTTTTTGGGTTACGATCTGAGTGCAAAGGTATCGAGAGAGCCGTTCCCCTGTTGGGAACCATGGTAGTCACCTCTCTGGCACTAAGCTTTTCACTCTCGGAATCTGCCATCACTGAAGGCCCGCTCAAATCACGATTCGATTCTTATTGGAAACAGTCTATCATCCAGTCTGCAGCGGCAGAGTTATTAGCCACTAAGCTGGGAAATGAGTTAAAATACGACAGCTTCCTGATCGGTTTACTCCAGGACATTGGTCATCTCGCGATGCTGAGATCCATTCCTAATGAACTCCTGCCAGTACTGGAACAAGCTGAGGAACAACAACGAAACAGCTCTGAAGTGGAATCAGAAGTCCTGGGAATCAACCACACAGAAGTCGGCGTTAAAATGATGGAACGCTGGCAGATGTCTGACCAGTTCAAATCAGCAATTGAACATCATCATGACACGTTTGAGCAACTGAAGGCTCTCGAAACGGATCCCAATTTTAAACTGATTGCAATCATTGCAACCTCGGCATCAATTGGTGATTATTTCTGTTCTCCCAATAGCGGTCTGGCTTTACATCGGCTTCAGGAATTAACTTCTGAATTCTACGATCTGCCTCATAATGATCTGCATGGCTTTCTGGAAAATGTCCAATCACGATTTGAAGAAGCAGCGCAAGTATTCCAGGTCAACATGGATGACATCGGATCGCCTTATGAAATCATGGCCACTGCGAATGAACAATTAGTCCGATTGACAATGAAAGCTCAGGTCGATTCCACTCAAGCCAGTGCACGTCAGGCCGTCGTCGAAGAACAAAAAACAAAACTCGAATCAGAAAACAAACAACTGCAAAGCAAGGCCATTCATGATCCGCTGACAAAGGCTTATAACCGCAGTTATTTCAATGAAGCTTTTGAAAACGAAATTTATCGTTGCTCTCGCTCTGCACAACCGATTGGAATCATTTTTTCAGACATCGATCACTTCAAACAATTGAATGATACCTACGGTCATCAATTTGGAGATCTGGTCTTACAGCGCATTGCGCATGTTGCCAGCGAATCCACGCGACGTTCCGACGTCTGCTGCCGTTATGGTGGTGAAGAGTTTGTGGTCATGGTCAGCAATCCTTCAGAAAATGGAATTCGAGAGTTAGCAGAAAGACTGCGAACGCTGATCGAAAACGAGGTGATTGAATTTGAAGGAAAACGCGTCCCGGTCACAGCCAGTCTGGGAGCCGTTGTCGGCATCCCCCCGCGTGACATCACGGGCTTTGCCGAGCGATTGATTGCTGACGCAGATTCAGCCATGTATGAATCTAAAGAAAAAGGACGAAACCAGCTACACGTCCGTTCCATCATCAGCAGCGAAGATCAGGAACTGCATAAATTGATCAAACGCAGCAGATTCAGCCGCTGGCTTGTCACGAAAAAGATCTTCGATATTCCCACGATTTCAAAAGTACTTCTCAAATGCCCCAAACAAGGGGAGCAGGTCAAAATTGGTGAACTTGCCATCGCCGAAAAATTATTGACGTCTGAGCAAGTCACTGAAATCCTGACGCTCCAAAACCAAAACGGCGAACGATTTGGGGAAATTGCGATTCAGCAAAACCTACTCACCCAACAACAGAGCGCCTATCTTCTCGCTTTGCAGATCGAGCCGCCTATCGCCTTAGGCAAAACTTTGATCACTCTGGAGCTGTTGGACAGTGCACATACAGCAGAACTGGTTAAACAGTATCTGTCAGAAATGAAAGACTGTTCGGTTCCGGCAGTGGAACAACGCTCCGAGTTTGCGAATTCATAAACACAATCTAAAATCACCATGATCTGGATATTGTACGCATTCTCCGATCATGCCATAATCCATGACTTTATCAAATGGCTGTAAACAAGCGACTCTCTGTTTACACTGCCGAAAACGAAAACGGACTTTCGAATTTTACCCCATTCACAATAATCCCCCAAAATACGGAGGGCGATTGAGATGAACTTAATCGCTGGTACATATACGCAACTGGAAGCAACATATTTTGTATCAACAGCAGAAGTAGCGCACGACGAGCAACACATACATGCAGAACCTCCTGCTTTTTATAGTGTTATTCCGTTTGCCGCACTTTTATTATGTATTGCTTTTCTGCCTTTAATCCATAAAACGGAAGAATGGTGGGAACATAATAAAAACCGCCTGCTCGTTGCCGTTAGCCTGGGGCTGGTCACATTAATTTACTACACCTTCCTGTATGGACATGGTGTGGTTGACCACGGGACCCATGAATTGTCGGCACCAGGATTTCCTGCCGCCATTGTCGTCCTCAAAAATGCTTTGCTGGTCGAATATGTCCCTTTTATCGCTCTACTATTCAGTTTGTATGTCATCAGTGGAGGGATTGCCTTTAATGGGAATCTGGTCGGCCGCCCGGCATTGAACACAGGCATCATTGCCATCGGTGCAGCGATCTCCAGTTTCATAGGAACCACCGGCGCAGCAATGTTACTGATCCGGCCTCTCTTAAAAGCGAATGAAAAACGTGATTACGTTGCACATACGGTGATCTTCTTTATTTTCGTGGTGTGCAATACTGGCGGCTGCCTGCTGCCCATCGGCGATCCCCCCTTGTTTCTGGGATTCCTCAGAGGAGTGCCTTTCACCTGGACCCTTTCACTCTGGCCTATGTGGCTGGCAATGAACCTTGCGCTGATCGCGATTTATTTCGTATTCGATACGATCCGTTACAAAAAAGAAAATCGGGAAAAAGTCGAAGCACCGCCTGAAACAATTGAACCATTTGCACTTAGAGGAGGCATTAACTTCCTTTGGCTGCTGCTCGTCATCTTCTGTGTGGCACTACTCGACCCCTCCAAGCCCTTTCCCGGTACAGACTGGCATGCGCCTCATTTTTTCCGGGAAGTCTGCATGTTTGCACTCGCGGGAGTCTCGCTCTTAACCACATCAAAAAGTATTCGCAAACAGAATTCCTTCAACTACGAGGCAATTCTGGAAGTGGCTGCTCTGTTTGTCGGCATCTTTATCTGCATGCAGGCCCCCGTTCAAATTCTGAACGTCAATGGTGCCTCACTGGGTATTGACTCTCCCTGGAAGTTTTACTGGGCAACAGGCGTACTCTCCAGCTTCCTGGATAATGCACCGACCTATGTCGTCTTTTTCGAAACGGCTAAAGCAGCCGGTACGAACGGACCTGCTGTCGCTGGCGTCAATGAAGTGTCACTGGTTGCCATCAGTCTGGGAGCCGTCTTTATGGGAGCGATGACCTATATCGGCAACGGCCCTAACTTCATGGTCAAAGCCATCGCTGAAAAGAACAACATTCGCATGCCCAGCTTTTTTGGATTCATGGGATATAGCTGTGTGGTCCTGCTACCACTTTCATTCGTACTGACTTTTGTGTTCCTGCTCTAATCGCGACGGACATTTAGTAAAACAAAAACAGGCAGCCCAAGAGACTCTCTCTCAGGCTGCCTGTTTTCTTTTCAGAGGTGTGTTGATCCCGGAATGATTATTTTTTCTTCTGCGGGGCAACCACTTTTTTCAAAACATATTTACGGGATGCAGGCTGATTGATTTTGAAGATTTTGTCTTCTAATGCCAACCCGGCAGTTTCGCTCTCCTGGATCACCTGTTCCTGATTTTCCAGGCTTTTTTCCAGCTGCTTCAATCTCGCCACCTGTGTTTCATCTTTCTGTCCTGTCTGGGCATCTAATTCCCGCTTAATCCGTGCGAACTGTTGAAACGCACGCCAGCTGTTACGCTTGTTCTTAACGGGACCATCGTTTCGTTCTTTGTTCAACAAAGCGACTTCCATTGCCTGCTGATACTGGGGCGTTTTTGCGTTACTCTGTAACTCAATATGCCGCGCTAACGCCGTGTTGGAATACTGTCCCACCACCTGATCATCAATCGACAGTTCGTAACGACCTGCTGGCAAGCCATGAATCGACAGTGATTCCTGGCTCATCCGATGCCCCAGCTTGGTCAACTCTGCGCCCCGTTGTGCTTCTGCGGGCACGACCCAAGGCAGACTATCAGCCAACCATGTGAAGCTAACACCATCGTCTGCATATTGCAGATCCGAAAGCGTGCCCCCTTTAGCAGATGCTGCCGGCTTCCCTTTGGCATTCTGGCTGATACTGATTCGAGAAACCTGCCGTTGAACATTCATATCATACAACAATGCATATGCCATCACGACCTGCCCTGGCGCGCCTGGATGAATGGCGTCTTTAATGATGGTGAAGTGGGGGTCCTTCTGCCGCGCGACCTGTGTAATGTGATTAAGCGGACCATACATGTCAACAAAACCGAAGCCCGATTCCGTAGCGACTTCGCGCAACCACGTTCCGTAATAAGCGAGAACAGAGTTGTATAATTCTGTTGCTGAGGGATCCCATTTTCGTTTCCCCAATCGGGCCGCCCGTGCATCAAACATCGTCGGAGTAATCAGAATCGGTTGCGCGCCAATCGCTTCGATCTTGCCAATCAATTCCTTCATATCTTTATAATACGTCTGAAAAATGGTGTCATTGAAAGGCTGATACTGTCCGTCGTTCATCCCCAACAAAACGGTCACATACTTGGGTTTATAAGCGGCCACATCACGATCGAAGCGGGCCAGCGCATCCCAGGCCTTGGCGCCACCAACGCCGGAATTATGAAACTTCAATCGCATTTTGGGATATCTTGTGTAGAAAAAATCTTCCACATACTGAGTATAGAGACATTGGTGTGTGATACTGTCTCCCAGAAAAACGATGGAATCTCCAGACTCCAACTCCAGTTTCGTCAGCGGTGCCTTATGAGTTTGCTGCTGCGCTTCCTGAGCCTGCACGGCGTTGAATGTCTGTGAAAGCAAAACCAATGCCATCACACAGATCAGTTTCATTCTGATCAAAGAATAACTCATGGTGTGTTCCCTGTTTCAAATATAGAAAAGAATTGCCTGCTTCTTCAGGAAGCAGACAGTTTGATTGAAATCGACTTCCTCTAATGTCCTCTGAGCGCTATTGTTTTGCAAGCGAAAGCTCTGACTGGAGTCCTCATTTAGACCGATTTTGAATCCGGCAGATGCGCTGTAATCAAATCTCACTGCCGGACCTGCATGCCCGGCGGATACGCTAAAGGACTGGGATCGGCCTCTGGTAACTCTAAGCGGTTCGCCGTCTGTATATCGAGAAACACAGCGGCTGCCTGATCTGCAAATACCAGCCGCCAACCCGGATTCGCTCCCATGCCACGAATTTCATTACGTGAAAAGCGACTATCCAGAATGACAACAGGGCGTTGCCCCTCTTCATCCTGCAGAAAATAGGCCCACTCCGTCATCCCCAATGCCATCTGCTGTTTAATTTGTTCGTATAATTGAAATGTCTCTTTGGTATTCACTTCCAGACGACCATCAAAAAAGACTTTTCTTTCAGGACCATTGTGAAAGATATAGACAGCCGCCTGCCCCATATTTGAGACGAAAGCACGATTGGGCATCCCAGGCTGCCCGGCAAATTCTGCTGCCGCATGCGCATACCACGCTTCCTGCTCACCTAAACCCAAAGTCCTGCCTTCTCCTCCCCAACGATTCCAATAGCCTGAAAATAAACTACCCAGCAGAAACAGGAACACACATACCGAAATCCCCTTCCCGATGTTTGATCCGTTCCACCACTGGCGTGTCTCTACGGAAGCGGCTCGGCCAGCGGCGGGCTCAGAACGAAACGTCTGAGGAACACTCAAACGAATCCAGTCAGAGACATTGTCACACAGAATGATGCCCGAGATCAGTGAGAAGATGCCTGTATTCCGCGATGCTTTCCATGCCAGATGCGTAAATGCGATAAACAGCAGAATGCGAAAAGGATTCACACGTTTTTTCATCAATAACGGGCAAAAACTCAACAATGTCAGCACGCTGAGCAAAACCTGCGATACCAGATAGAGATTTCGTAAACCATTCTTTTTGATGAAATCGAAGGGCGGCTGAAATTCCCCGATTCGCACAGAATAAAACGCCTGATCGACAGAAAATTTTTCATACAGTGTCAATGGAAAAAGCACGCCCTGCTCCAGATAAGGGTTCAGGAAACAGGCGAGCAGCGTGAGCACGCCGACTCTGACGAATGTCATTCCGGAAATCGCCGTAGAGGGCAATTCCAGACCAAACCGTCCCTGTGCCCAAATACGAATCACATGATCGGCGACAAACAAAACACTGACTACCAGCCCCAGCACAAACAGAGCATGACTATTCACCCAGAATAAGGTAATCAGCGGAATCAGCCAAATCATTCGAGGCGAAGAGGGGACTCGACTGATGACATACATCCAACAGGAGAGATAAACCAAAGACAACATCTCCGGTCGAACCACCGAACGGCCAGAAATACAAATGAGGGGCAAAATCCACAGCAAGGCTTTCCACCACGGCGGAATGGCTTTTCCAGAAGCGTACCAGGCGAGGCCGATAGTCAGAGACAGACAGAACGCCTTGGCGAGAATGAGTAAGTCCACACCCCCCCAGCGATACAACCAGGTGACCAGAATCTGAAAGCCCCAGTGTAGATCAATCCAGGGTCGATCAAAATCGACAAACGTAAACCAGTCAAAATAAGGAACCATGCCACGTTCCAGAATCAACTGACCAGTGCGCAGATGCCACCAGATATCCATATTTCGCAATGGGAAGCAGGAAACTAAAAAAGACCAGATCAGCAAGCACGACAAAAAAAAGAGTTCGGCAGCCAAACCGTATTTTCTGGGGGAGTGATTTAAAATCGGATCCGACTTTGAGGACGTGGCAGCAGACGGCTTCGCCTCTGCCTTGCGTGAAGCCGAGTTTTTTTTCTCAGTTTGCTTTTTAGACCGCCTCGCTTTGCGGGACATAACATCAACGCCTTTTGTCTCACTTCATCAGTCAACAGAGTTTTCGTACTAATGATTGTAGCGTACTACATGCGGCCAAAAAATAAACAGGCAGCGTTCTTGTCAAATCTTTGAAAGTCTTATCGCAATTCGCAGTGGCCAAAATCACAAGCGTTCAGAGCTGCCATGTTAAATTCGATTCTGATTTTTCTCGGTGAGACTAAATAGGGACACGCTGTTGGCCGGAATCAGGCGACCAGTCGAATTGATACTGCGCCCCCTTTTGCAGACGGGTAATATAAATAATTTGATGTGTGTGTCCGACGAAATGGGTCACTGTATGAGAAATGGCTCCCAGTACAGAAACGGAAAAACCCTGTATCTCACGATTTTCCATCAATGTCGCAGCAGAGAGGGACTGCATGGCCTGACAAGCCTGTTCGAGAGTTCGCTGTAACAGCGATTGTAAATCAGCCAGCGGAATCTGGACATCTGCACGGAATTCCTGCGCGCTGACGCTCATCTTTTGAACCGGTAATTCCGCAGACAGCCCATTGATTTAAGTTACCACAAAGATGGAGAATCAAATTACCAATACTGTTAAGCCCCGGCTCAGGACGCCACCAGATCTGATCGGAATCAAGCTGATTCAGACAATGCTTGATTTTGTGGACCGACTGTTCGAGTAAATGAACTGACTCCTGAATGAATTCAAGAGTCACCTCGTCTGCAGAAGGTGGCATGTCCCATGCTTTCTTTTCTGAACCAATTCAGGGCACATCCAAAGAAACCGTAGTCCTCATCTATGCCTGGCTGGGCCAAAGGACCCTCAAGCGCTGCAATCAACCCCAATCGGAGCTAACTCAGGCGTGGCCCTAAGCCATTGGCCAGATGATTAATAATCCCGGCCACAGCTCCCAGATATTTATTCCCTTTGGAACGCTCTATCTCACAGGAAGCCGAAGAGGGTTTTAATGCCCGGGCTTTCGCCTTCTCTGTTACCTTTACAAACACATCTTCGCGCAGATCAAACAGACGTGAGGTAATAAAAATATTCGACGGATTAAAGATATTAATCGCCGCTGCCACACCTATCGCCAGAAACTCAATCGTCCGATCCAGCTCCGGTGTAATATCGAGTTCTCCCTGCTTGACCAGTTCCATAATCTCATCAAAGCCCAGATCTTTGCCCAGCCGTTGAGAAACGTAATGGGTGAAAGCCAGATCCGTCGCGACAGTCTCCAGGCATCCCTGATTCCCACAGCCACAAACACGCCCGCCCTCAGGTTCGACAGTAATGTGTGCAATCTCACCGGCAAGACCATGCTGGCCGTCTAGTAACTGTCCCCCGGTGAAGGCCCCCATTCCAAATCCGGAAGTCACATCTAAACTAATAAAATCATCCATCGCCTGTCCTGCACCATAGGTCTTTTCAGAGAGGCACAACGATATTGATTTCTGGACGAGAATACATTCCAGTTTGGTACGACTGGCAATATCAATGGCGGGAGCCTGACCATCAACAATATGCAGGTTAGACGCCAAAAAGATACGACCATCATTACTGTTGACCAGACCAGGAACAGTAATCCCCACTCCCAAGACGGGGATTTTCTGCTTCTCAACCAGATTCGTAATTTTATCGGAAATGATGTCGATTAATTCAGAGTAGGTATTCGGCGTCTTGAAACGATCCAGCTTGTCTTCGTGTAAATGACCATCCAAACCCGAAGCAACAACAGAACAGTAATCCCAAGCCAAAACCACACCGATGACCTGGGCACTAAACCGCGGAAGCTGCAATAGCTTTCCAGGACGGCCGACAGAAAATTCTGCTGTCTCACGTTCCTCTAACAGGCCAGCATCAAGTAATGCACTCACGGCTTTTGAAACAGTGGGTGCACTGATTCCAGAACAACGCATTACATCGGCACGTGTTAAAGTTCCCTGGCCCTGGATGACTTCCAGAACCTTACGAACGTTCATTTTTCGTAATAAACTCGGTCGGTGTGGGGATTGCATGGCAACTCTACGTTTTATGAAAGAAATGAAGTTAACGACGACTGATTGTCATAAAATCAGCAAATCAATGCACGTCATCACAAAAGCGAGATCAGGTCCTTACCAGACTGGCGCAACCAGAGCGCTTGAGTTGCAGGAAAGTGAAACATTCCATCGCTGTAATTTCTTATAATACGGAATCTTCATCTAATTACAAATGCTCTACCAAACAATGGTATTCATTTTTTCATCTTCCCTGAATTTTGGCTGGAGTTTTAGATATGAAACTGGAAGGAAGAATGGGACCATTTCACCTAAACAAACAGACCCGGTTGATCAAATAGAAGTCAACTCGGGCCTGCTTGAGTTGGCAACTACCACACATGATCAACCGGGTAAGTAAGTAGCACGGACTAACCGCTAAGGGACACCCATTATAATGGAAGAATTAGAAACTAGGTGTTTTCACCAATATGCTTTCTACTTCTATTATAGATCACTTTTAGAGGACGTGCGTGGAGGCATAACTCTGTAAATAGGTGCTCTCAGGCGAATTAATGCCTATCGGATACTATTTATCTCATCACGAGTCTATTAAGTAGAAATACTATGTCTAGAAAACGGCATTTCAGTCTCCGGGTAACTGAAACTTTGTGAAAATGACCCATTTAATACGAAATCGCATCTATTTGAGTGGGAAGGGATTCTGGATTAATAGCGCAAAGCAAAAAGAACAGGCAGAATAATGGGTGGTTTATACTGATTCTGCGGATATCTCATGGTTCCCCGCGCCAGGGAACGAAAAGAGAACTCTGACTCACGATTCCAAAAAACCTCGAGACTTTAGGCTGTCCCGAGGCTGTGTGAGTCGATTTTGATTGTTTGAGAGTCCGTATTATTTGTTTTCTACAGTGGCTTCACTATAGACGTGTAAATCACGAGTCGGATAAGGAATATTAAACCCGCGTTCATCGAAGCCCAGTTTGATCGTCTCAATCAGATCCCAACGTGTTGTCCAATAGTCCGCATTTATAACCCAGGGTCGTACCACAAAATTCACACTACTGTCCCCTAGTTCATTTACTGCGATCACGGGCTCCGGATCAGACAGAACGCGCCCATCGCCATTCACGACTTCCTCCAGAAATGATTTGACCGCTTTCAGATCATCGTCGTATCCGCATCCGATCACCAGATCGATGCGCCGATTTGGTTTTTTGGAGTAGTTCTTGATCAATCCGGCTGTGATCTTGGCATTGGGGAGAATAATCGCAATATTGTCAGCCGTTCGCAGCTGTGTGGAAAAGATCTGAATCTCTTCCACGATCCCGGATGTATCCCCCGCCTCGACAAAATCACCTACTTTGAACGGTTTAAACAGAATCAACATGACGCCGGACGCAAAACTCCCCAGCGTCCCCTGTAACGCCATGCCCACGGCAAAGCCCGCAGCAGCCAGGACCGCAGCCAGTGACGTGGTATTGATCCCCAGTTCCGAAAGCGCCGCCAAAACAACCACAACCATCAGAACAGCGTTAATAATATTTGCCAGAAACCGTGATAAGGTTTCATCAATCTTGGCCTGCTTCATCAACCGGTTACAAAAACGACTTAAGATAGTGGCGAGCCATTTCCCCACAAAAAATATCACCAACGCCACAACAATATTAATAGCCAGTTTTGTTCCTTCGGTTGCCAGAAAGAGATTAATCTCTTTCCAGAGATCGCTGGCCTTCGTTATCGTATCTTCTGGGGTTGCGGCACCTTTCTGTGCAAGTAATATTGACCACATAAACTGGTCCTTTCCTGGTATTGAAAAATGAGAAAACGGAAATGGTAAAACAATGAATGGCAAACGATCAGAAGTCTTCTGCTTAAGGCCAACTTTGAAATTCGTTATTTTCCGGACCTGATTCACACTGACAGCGTGGGTCGGAAATGCCATAATGACTCCACAAAGCAGTCTATTCGAATTACAATCGAATCTGTATAGAGCACAACCCGTTCTCTTTGATTTCATTTGAATTCCCGTTTGCAGGAAGCAATCACCATGCCAGTTCCTCTCCGCATCATTTTGATTGCCAGTACATTTGCTGCGTGGACAATGCTCTCCACCAGCGCGGCGTTGTTGGCTGCCGATCAGGAGCAACAGGAAAACGGCACCCAGAAAGTCCTCGTTACTGTCAACGGTCATGCCATTACCCAAGCCGATCTGGATTTTGCGTACCTTTCCCGCGGGATTGCCAATCACCATCGGCCTGCTCAAAAACAAGTGCTGGAAAGTCTCGTCAATCAACGTTTGATCCAGGACTTTCTCACACAACAAAAAATCACCGTCCCACCGCAGCAACTCGACGAAAGTGTCTTACGGATTCAAAAACTGATCCGTAAAAAAGGAGACGAGCCCGAACAGGTTCTCACCAAAATGGGATTCACACCTGAAAAACTGCGTGCTGCAATTGCACTCCCTTTATCATGGAACATTTACGCACAGCGTGAAATCACACCCGCTAAATTGCAAGAATTCTTCGCAGCACATCGGGAAGAATTAGATGGTACACGCGTGGAAGCCAGCCATATCCTGTTGAAGTTGCCAAAAATCCCGGATCAGACAACGGTGCAGCAAGCCAAACAAAAACTCACGGCCCTCCGCGAGAAAATCCTCGCCGGAGATATTTCTTTTACGGAAGCAGCCGCTCAACATTCTGATGCACCAAGCAAAAATGAAGGAGGAAAATTAGCCACCTCCGCCTATCGCGGCAAGATGCCACTTGCTTTAACACAACAGGTCTTCCCTTTAAAAACAGGCGAGATCAGCGCGCCCTTTCAAACTCCCTTCGGCGTTCACATTGTTACTCTCAATCAGAAACATCCGGGCCAATTCAGTCTGGAAGATGTACGGGGAGAGATCTTTAAAACCTTGTCCCGCACACTCTGGGATACCACCATTCAGAACCTGCGCAGCAAAGCCAAAATCGAATGGAATACTGACAGCACAAACTAGCCAGACCCCATCCTCAAAACTCAATTGACCCACATTGCTTGAGGAAACAGACCGCATGTCTAACAACATACAGATTGAGTCACTCACTATCGAAGGGCAACGGCCCGGGAAACATTTGCTGATCCTGGGAGGCGTGCATGGCGACGAATATGAGCCGATGGCCGCCATCCGGCAACTCAAATCAAAAATCGACCCCGATCAACTCACCGGCAAGGTCACACTGGTTCCCGTTGTGAATCAACCCGCCTACGAGCACATGAATCGGTGCGGCCCGGATGGCCTTGACCTGGCAAGAACCTTTCCCGGCTCGCCTGAGGGCTCCCTCAGTCAGCAAATTGCCAACGCAGCCACACAACTCATTCACTCAGCCGATTATCTTATAGACCTGCACACAGGAGGTCTCATTTCGAAACTCGCACCTTTCACCGGTTACACGCTGCACTCTGATCCGACAATTCTGGAAATACAGCGACGGATGGCGCGAGCCTTCAACCTGCCCGTCGTGTGGGGCACCTCAGCGCACCTGGATGGTCGCTCTCTGTCTGCCGCCCGCGATCAGGGCGTTCCTGCAATCTACGCCGAATGGGGAGGCGGCAGCGGCTGTGATCGGGAAGCCGTCGAGGGTTATGCGGCTGGCTGCCTGTCGGTCATGTCTGAATTGGGTCTGCTCAAGATTTCCGTTGATCGAAAACCGATTCTGCATCACATCGAAGATGACCGTGCAGACAGTGGCCACCTGCAACTTCAGAATCACGCTTCCGTAGCGGGGTTCTTTGAACCAGCCGTGCAATTGATGGATCAAGTGCACGTCGGTGACACACTGGGCACAATTTGCTCAGTCACAGGCGACGCTGTCACAACGATTGCTGCCAGTCAGACAGGAATTATTCTGGGACTGAGAACTTTACCTTATGTCGAACAAGACGAATGGCTGGCTGTGATTCTGGAAACAGAACAACAAACCGCTATGACACGCAAAGGATCAAACCATGAATGAGCGACCGGTTGCCATCATTACAGGCGCAGCGGGCGGCATCGGAGGCGAGACGGCAGTCTGCTTCGCCGAGCGGGGCTACGATTGTGTTCTGCTCGCACTTCCCTCCGATGATTTACAACCTGTTACGAACCGCATCCAGAAAGCGGGCGGACAGTTCCTGTCTTGTCTCGGAGACCTCTCAGATCTCGATTATGCACAAGCCGCCGTCGAACAATGTATGTCAACCTGGGGACGCGTTGACGTGCTCGTCAATAATGCCGCCTGGCGCGAAATCACGACGATGCGAAACATTGAACTCTCGAGTTGGGAACAAACATTAAGAGTCTGCCTGACCGCGCCCGCCTTTCTGTCACGCTGGTGTGCAGAACACATGGAGCCTCGAGGCCAGGGAGTCATCATTAACGTTTCGAGTATCCAATCACAAATGGCAGCCGGGATCAGCCCCGCCTATGTCGCCGCCAAAGGCGGCCTCGATTCACTGACCTACGAACTGGCAACCCTCTATGGTCCCTCAGGGATTCGCGCCGTGAGCGTCAACCCCGGTGCCATCGACACCGCAATGGGCAAAGATATCGCCACCGACCAACAACAATCAACGGCTGAAACAATTCGTCAGGTTTCAGAAGACATGATCCCCTTGAGACGCTGGGCACAGCCGCACGAAATCGCACGCACCATCGTGATGCTGGCCAGCGATGATGCCAGCTATCTCACGGGAACTTCCATCACCGTCGATGGCGGCTGGAAGCAACAATGCTCCCCCTACTCCGTCAAACACCTGCAACTCCCTGATCAATTCCCGGCAGAATAATTCCTGTTTTGAACCTCAGGCACAACCATTCAACCACCGGGCAGCAATTCGTATGGCCCCCAGACTGGCATCATCCATACATTCAATCGAGGATGGCTCGATTTGTAATTGTCGCAACCGCGCTAATAACGAAACACGATACTCCCGTTGATGCAGCAAGATCCCACCAGTCAAAGCCAGCGCATAATTTTCGTTTGAAAAATGAAGCTGCAAAACAACCGCTTTCACCAATTCCGCCAGATCCTCCACAGCCTGCGCGAGAATCATTTTCGCGACAATATCTTCTGCTTCAGCAGCATCAAATACCAGTTTTGACAATGCGGCGATCTCGCTGCGATTGCGATCAGTCCGATAGACATAGCCAATCAAAGCCTGCGAATCTGCCAATTCCAGCGCGCGTAATATCGTCGCCTGCAGACAGGTTTCCGGCCCTCGTCCCTCAACCGATTTCAAAATTGCCTTCATCGCCGCCATCGCAATCTGGTATCCGCTGCCTTCATCTCCCAGCAAATACCCCCAGCCCCCTGCGCGGGCCACTTCACCAGCCTCATTTTTCCCGAACGCCAGCGAACCGGTTCCCGCAATCAACGCCACGCCGATGCCCTCCGGTGTTCCCGCTGACAAGATCGTTTCTGCATCCGTCACGATACCGGCTCGCTGTGCCACCTGGTTTTCCTGCGCCCATTTCATCCAGGTCTCCTGCTCTTCAACCCGCCCGGCTCCCGCCATGCCCATACACAATGCGGCTACTGTTTTGAGCTGAATTCCGGCTGACTCGAAGGCCCGCTGAATGGCCAGTTGCACTTGACTGGCTGCTGCATCAAACCCCACCACGTTCAGATTAGAAGCTCCGGATGTCCCACGTCCCACAACCTGATATTCATTACGATCCGAGACGACGGCCAGAGAAACCAACGTCTTCGATCCGCCGCCGTCAATTCCCAGCACCAGTTGTTTCGATTCCAGAGCCATGCTTCTGTTTCTTTCCATTGAGCCCGCTGGTCTGCCGAATCACCACAGGGGAATCAGACCGTATCCTCAGAGTTTTCCAATACCTGCCGCAAATGGCCATGCGTTGCTTTGAGAAGCTCCCACGCTCTTTCGGGAGAAACCCCTCGTTTGACATGCACAATCGCTGTTTTCAGTTCTCCGTTACATTCTTCCAGGACCGACGCGGCTTCGTCTTTTGACAGACTGGTAAATGCCATCAGAATTCGAATCGACCGATCAACGAGTTTATTGTTCGTCGCTCGTAAATCGACCATTAAATTACCATATGTTTTTCCGATGCGCACCATCGCCCCGGTCGTCAGCATATTCAACACCATTTTCGTCGCGGTCCCGGCTTTTAATCGTGTCGAACCAGTCACAACTTCCGGTCCCACCACCGGACAGATCGTCACAGTCGCGACCTCTGCCAACTGATTTTCCTGATTGCACGTGAATGCAATTGTCGGGGCTCCCCGTTCCCGTGCATACTTCAAACCAGCGATGACATAAGGCGTTCGTCCGCTGGTCGCAATACCCACCAGCACATCATCTTTACTAAAGTCCAGCTCTTCCAGGTCCGCGATGGCGAATTCCGCACGATCTTCAGCGCCTTCAATCGCATTCGTCAGCGCTTGCTTTCCGCCGGCAATCAATCCCACAACCAGTTCCGGAGGACTGTTAAACGTGGGTGGACACTCGCTGGCATCCAACACGCCGAGCCGTCCGGAAGTGCCCGCTCCCATGTAAACCAGACGACCGCCTTTGAGAAACGCGTCTGCAATCAAATCAATGGCAGCGGCAATGGCGTCTGCCTCTGCCTGTATCGCTGCGGCAATTTTCGCATCTTCCGCGTTCATCAACTGCACGATTTCCAGGCTGCTCATGGAATCAATCTGATCCGAAGCCGGGTTGCGCTGTTCCGTAGTCAAACGATCTAACATGATGATTAGCCTGTTAAAAATACAATCTGCCAGCTACTATGATACCCGGAATTTTGATTCCCGATAAGGATGCGACCCACCAATCTATTAGCGATTTTTCTATTAGCGATCTTTTAAATGCACCGTTGATTGGCCGTGACTTGTGTTTCATCCGTGCATCGAAGTCATCCACTCAATGAAATGAAACAGGTGATGGAACTGTGAATATTGCCATTGGAAGCGTCGACCTGTTCATTCTCGGCCTGTATCTGATTGGTGTCGTCCTGTTTGGTTCCTGGGTGGGAGGCAAGCAAAAAAATCTGTCTGACTATTTGCTCGGCGGAAAAACACTCCCCTGGTGGGCCATTCTTGGCTCGATTGTCGCTACCGAAACCAGCACGGTTACATTTCTCAGCGTACCCGGAATCGCTTATGAACCCGGAGGAAACCTCCAGTTTCTGCAGCTTGCAATCGGTTTTATTGCGGGAAGATTACTGGTCATCGTGTTTCTGCTTCCGCTTTATTTTCGGGGAGAAATCTATTCGGCTTACGAAGTCTTGCAGCAACGCTTCGGCGGAACCACCGAACGAGTCAGCTCACTCACGTTTATTGTGATGCGGACACTGGCGGATGGCTTGCGGCTCTATCTGACTGCACTCGTTCTGGAAAAAGTGGTTGGCATCCCGTTATCAACCTGCATCATCATTATCGGCATCGGCACAATTATTTACACCTGCCTGGGGGGAATGAAATCCGTCGTCTGGAATGACTGCCTGCAATTCGTGGTCTATATCGCGGGTGCGATTTTTGCCTTTGCTGTGATTATTCAAGCACTGCCAAACGGCTGGACCGATTATCAACAGTTCGCGGTCACCCATCACAAATTGACGATGTTTGATTTCAGTTGGGACCTTGCCAACAAATACACTTTCTGGGCCGGTCTGATCGGAGGCCTGTTTCTTTCGATGGCCACGCATGGCGCCGATCAGTTGATGATCCAACGCTACCTGGGATCGCGCAGCCAGCACGATGCCGCCAAAGCGTTAGGCATCAGTGGGTTCGTGGTCTTCGCGCAATTTGCGCTGTTCCTCCTGCTGGGAATTGCGTTGGCTGCCTTTTATACAACATTTCCACCATCAACCCCGTTCGAAAAACCGGACGAAGTCTTCGCGTCGTTTATCATCGATCATCTTCCGACAGGCATTAAAGGTCTCACCTTAGCCGCCGTCTTTGCCGCCGCGATGTCTACGCTCTCCAGTTCCCTCAGTTCCACTACGAGCGCGCTTGTGAATGACTTTTATTTACCGTTGACCTCGACAACAAAACAACCGGCAGAGCTGGTGAAAACAAGTCGCTTCTTCACCGCCCTGTTTGGGATCGCCCAAATCACTGTCGGCATTGCCAGCCAATCCATCTCGAGTAGTGTTGTAGGCAATGTGTTCTCGATTGCAGCCATCTCGACCGGATTAATACTGGGGATCTTCTTTTTAGCGACCTTCAGCAAACGCGCATCACAGGTCTCTGCTCTACTCGGCTTTCTGGTCGGCTTAATCGCGGTACTCTATGTGGCATTCGCCATGAAAGACAGCATCGCCTGGCCGTGGTACACATTGATCGGCGCATCAACCGTATTTCTGACCGGTATACTTGTCAGCACTTTTCTGCCTGACACACAGCAAGCCAGCGAAGAATAATCATCGGCGGCCCAATCGTGCAGCCAGTCTTCATCGGCCGCGCCAGAGAATCTGATCGGAAATCTCCAATTGTTCTTGTGCCGCGGCGATCTCATTTTTAAAGCGACGCGCATCGACCGGATACCCCTTGGTCGGTTTCAGATCCGGCACATGCTGCGACCAGTATTGATTGAATAGCTCCATCATCACTTCGCGCGTGTACTTACAGACCATTGAAGAGACGGCGACCGGAAAATGTGCTTCTGCTTTTGTCTGAAATCGAACTTCCGTATTCCCAATCTTGTAGACACTCTTCGCCGTTGATTCTTCGATCCGAAAGATCATCTCGCCATCGAGAATTTCATCCAGATATTCATCGTACCGATTACGACCGCCGTGCTTGTCACCAATGATTAAAGTCGGCTCTGTCGATTCCCGGTCCCAGACACGCGTCAGTAAATGCATGCACAATCGCGTCAGCATGACCCCCTTACTACCGTATTCCCGGCACAGATCATTAAAGCGTTCGGGCAGTACGATGTCAGAACAAAGTGCCTGTAATTCAATTCCCGTAGAATCGAAGGCCTGTTTCAAGTTCGACTGCGACCGCTGTACCATTTCCGTATCGACGACAGTGGGAACCGCAAACCCGCTATTGCCATTCCAGGGCTCTTGTTGAATTTTGTCGAGATGATCGGGAGAAGCAATCAATAGTCGCCAGAGTTCCCCCAGCGACGCCAGTCCCGATTCTCCACTGAACAATTGCAGAAACGGCAGCGTCGAACGTTCGAGTGGAGCCAGCCCGGCTGATGAAGAATGGACCTGCTTCGAGTCGGCAACATGTAACAGATCTGAATTCCTGGCCGGTTTCTTTTGCGAAACGACTGAATCTAAAGCTTGCCAGAAATCGAATTCACGCGGATCTCCCGGCACTTTCCATAAACTCGCCGTGATCACAAGCGGCCCCAGGTTGGGACCATAGCCTGCTTCATCCATGCCGATCAAAAAACCCATAACCTGTCCACGTAATTTTTAAGAGACGTCGCTAAGACAATGTTGATGCGACACGATTGAGAATCCGCGCGTCAGAAAACCAGTTCTGCCAATGCGTCGCTCTCCCGCAGCAAACACTACGCGGCCATAATAAGTGAATCGATCATCCAGTGAAATGACCGTAGCCTGAGAAAAGGAGAAAGCCCCTGAATTCCAATTGAACTGACTATTATTCAAAACGCATCAGACCAAAAGTATCAGGGCGAGGCTCTGATGAAAGCGGATGACTCCAGCCTTGTAAACCGATGGCCGGTAACACGCGCACCACGGAAAAACCCCAGGTTTTCCGTTTCAATTGCGGTGAGGGAACTAATTCATCCAGCGGAATCGCAATTTCTGTTCGCCAGTATTTTTTGTCTTTTTCACGGGCAACATACCAGCGAGGATTCCAACTGCCATCAATCCAGCAACGATCGTTGGTCCAACCTCGATGATCGACTTCCATCTGATAAAAGGTTGTATAATCACGGTCGATGTCAAACGCAAACGAAAGTCGATCGTGTAATTTCAGGTCGGCATCATAAGTGCGTCCTGAATCGAGGGCTGCTGGATAGTTCAAACCCTCTTTCACAGGAATACTGGCTGCGATATAAAGATTTTCTTTATCATATGACAATAACACAAAAGGCCTGCTTAGACTGTCACGCCCGGATTCATTCTCGTTTTCCTGGTCCGTTATCGGTTTTTCGGAGAGCCTCAGTTCATCGGCTTCCTGCCAACACTCGTCAGACAGCAGACCATCGAGTACCGGGCGAGTTTTCGTAAAGCGACAAAGATAAACGGGACGCGGCGGAGTACTGGTCGGATGCAGTAACCAGTTTTCTGCCTTGGCTATGTTTTTCCACGATTCATTGGCCGCCGGATTATGAAAGGCGCGAAAGATATCATCGGCTTTGCCATGTGATCCTATCAAACGATACAGAGACGCTAGAGGAATCTGGACTTCCGGTGATTCATAAAACGCGGGGGCATGTTTTTGAAACCAGCGTTCGGCTGCCAGCGCCTGTTTCTTCCAGTTCTCAGCCGTTTGGGTGCGCCAATTCTGACGCGCCCCCGTATTGAGCTGCCCGACTTGCTTCACCGTATTCAGTAACGGCGAGGGAAGCTGCCCTGAAAACTGAAACGCATTTTCCACCGGGCTCGCTGCCTGTGAGGAGCCATTCGTGGAACGCGAACGTTCCACTGGCACCTGGCGGCTTCTCTGCCAGGCCACTTCTTCACTTGACCAAAGCTGAAACAGCCACAGCATTGCCCGCACTGCCTCGGGTTCCCCCGGGTACTGTTCCACCAGTTCCTGATAAGTGGCTTCCGCTTTCTCTAAATCCTGATTGCCTATGTATTGCTGCGCCAACTGCTCCAACTGTAAAGCCGCCTGCCGACGGGAAAGTCCTTGTGTAATGTTCTTGAGATGGGACATGAGCTGCGCAGAAAACAGAGGATCGCCGATCAGCTTGGCAGCAAACGCCCTGAGATTCCTTTGACGTTCAGCCAGTTTTCGATTGCGTTCGTCGTCTGCCTCATTGATCGGCAGCAACTGCCGTCGTGCGGCGGAACCGGGCGCAATTCCAATTCCCGCGAACAATGTTCCCCCCGTCAAAGCAGTCTGCCCGCCTTCTCCGGAAGCCTGATTGATGTCGACTAGACGATAGACGCTACGCTCTCCATCTGAGGCAAGCGTTTTCCCAAGAATCTGTTTTCCCGATGAGGCAGCCGTTGATACTGTCATGCCGAGCCGTGCAAGATATTCATCGGCTTCAACCGAAACCTGACCCGAACTTCCCGATGGCAATCGTAAATAAACTTTCTTGACCTTCCACGGTCCGAGGCCCGCCTGTTCGCGATGCTCAATATACCGAGTCGAATCGGAGGCATAACGTACGGCCTGCAGCATGGCATCTTTCACTAGAGTCGAAGCGGCGTCTTTACCCTCAGGCTGATCGATGATTAATACTTCCGGTCGCCAGGTCCGCAGTTGCGCCACAAAGCGGCTCAATGTCACAGATGCCAGACGCCCCTCAGTATGTCGATTCCACTCTTCAATTAAACGATCTGCATTCTGTTCGAGTTCGGGAATCTGAACGGGAAACCGCCAGTCCAATTTTCCGACGGAACCACCAACTCTGGTCACCGATTCGTTCAATCGCAAATCCAGATCCTGCTGGGGTTGGCCGTCCGGTCCGAGATCACGGCGGATGGGCAATGCGACCAAGCAGCGATAACCCTGGTCCCCCGCATATTTGCTGAGCGTGTCAAACGAAATTTGTGCCGGCTGAGCATGCACGCACATCAAAGCCACACGACGGGGATCAGCATGATTTGAACGCCATGTACGGCCGCCATCGTTCGTTAATAAAATCGTTCCCAATGTCCCGACCGCACATCCGGTTTGATCATCGACAAAATGGATTGCCGCCAGAGGCGCACTCTGACTGGTCCATTGTTGTTGCCACGTTTTCCCCCGGTCGGCTGAATGCCAGATGACAGACCCCGGATCGCCAACAACCCAGACTCGATCGCCACGGACTTCCACTGCGCGAAAATCAAAAAAGTCTTTGAGCTGATCGGGCAGCGATGTTTCCGGCATCTCCCAGACGACACCCTTGTTTTCTGTTTTTCGCAGCAGTGCCCCATCGCCGACCATCCAGCCCGTGGCTGTCATCGGCAGTTTGACATCATGAATGCCTCGCAACCCCTGAGGGGGAAAGCGGGGAGACAGCACCGCGCCACCACCCACGAATGTCATTCGTCCCTGAGTTCCGGCAACGACTCCTGTATTCACATCAAAAAACGCGGCACTGCGATAGCCCGTTGATTCGTATCCGAGTACGTCCTGCCAACTCTTACCGCCATCTGTGGTTTTGAAGACTCCAGTCGCATGCTGCGCCGAAGTGTCACCGACAACGACGCCTTCATTCACACCAAAGAAACGAACGTAGTGCAATCGTGGCAGACGTTTCTGAACCAGCTCTTCCCAGCTTTTTCCACCATCCTTTGTGAACAGCAGCACGCCCTGATTCAAGTGGCCATAGGCGGCTGTCCCACCGCCGGCGATCCAACCAATCTGGTTCGTCAGGAAACAGATATGCTGCAAAGGACACTGTACGGGACTGGGAACGAACTGCCAGGTCCGTCCGCCATCTTCCGTTTTTCGAATGACACCCCGATCACCGACCGCCCAGCCGGTTTTCGATCCCAGAAACTGCACGGCATTCAGGTTGGCATCATCAAGGAGAGGCGAACCTGCAGGCGGGGATAATGTGTCAGCAAACAGATTCTGCGAAGCAGCGAGGAAACTGATGGCGAACAGGAATCTGAGAAACACAGACTGTGCTCGGGTTTTATAGATCCAGCGGGTAAAAAACGGCATCGGACATCCTTGTTCGAACAGATTCAACGCGAAACAGGCGACCAGCCAGCAGTATTTCACTGAGATTTGCCGGGATCAACTGTCAAAAGCGGCCCGTAGTTTACAAAAATGCAGATTTTACGGGAGGGGAAGTTTAAACTCATTGCAGGTGCATTTCGCAAAATCCCGGTATTTTAACCTGTAGATTGCCATCCACTTCCCTTGATGGGCCTCCTCGGATTGTTATACTGGGAAATCCTCGGCTTTGAGCCAGCTTCAGTCATCCGTACAGGTCGCCTGAACTGACTCAATAACAAGCCCAAGTGGCGGAATGGCAGACGCGCTAGCTTGAGGGGCTAGTGGGGGTAATCCCCGTGGAGGTTCGAGTCCTCTCTTGGGCACTTTGAAACATAAGGACTTAGGGCAATATCGCTCTGAGTCCTTTTTTATTTCCTATTGACGAATTACAAAAATGGGACAGAGTTGGTGTCGTGTTGCCCCCTCACCTAATTTCACATCTGCAGTGAACAGCATTAATAAAAAACTGCTATACCAAATCCGTCCCATAATTCCATGAATAAGCTCTATGGCCAGTATCGAACAGCAAAAAAACGGAAACTGGATTATAAGGTTTCGATTTCCAGTCAACGGCAAAGAAAGAAAATTTAATCGCTCCCTGAAAACCCAAAGCGAAAAAATAGCAGTTCAAAAACACGCTATGATCGAGCAGACAATCGACATGATCAACACCGGGCGATTGGCACTTCCAGACGGAGCGACTGAAAAAGTTGTTGCCACGTACCTTCTTTCTGGCGGAAAACTTACTGTTAGACCCCAAGCTATCAAATCGGTACTACTCGAAGATCTTTGGATGGAATATCGATCGCAATATTCAATCGAATAACCGATTCTTCTAATAAAACATCGAGTCATCACAGAATTGTAGAGACTTCACATTATCTTTAGATATTTCAAATCACAACAGGGGCTTCTCCCCGTCAAAATTTTCAAAGCTTGTTTTGTTTTTTTTTCCACTGTCTATAGGCTTTGTTTAACCACTCATACCCCTGAGTATCATTTTGCTTAACACCTTCTCCATTAAGATACATGATACCTAAATTAAACTGTGCTAAGGCATTCCCCTGCTCAGCAGATTTTCGAAACCACACTACCGCTAGCGTATTGTCTTGCTTAACACCTTCTCCATTATGATACATGATACCTAAATTGATTTGTTCCACGGCGTCCCCTGATTCAGCAGCTTTAAGACACCGTTCAAATTCTTGACTTTCATCCTGCTTTACCTTCTCGGATTGAATTGAGATGGAAGATGATTCAGGTGGTGGGGCGGTACTTTGATCATCTTGACATCCGCCAAGCAAGATCAAACAAACAACAACAAATGCAGCAGTGCCCGTCATCTCTTGCCACTTACCTTGAGCCATACTTATTTCTCCCTGCCAAATTGAATCGAAGAGAACTTATACGATACTATTTTGCAGCCAGAAAAGAAATACGTTAATCAGCCTTGAATGAGCTACTGGATGCTGATTGTTCTGTGGCTAGGGGGCACAGCAGATGCCCTTAATGTGATCTTGCGAGATCGATCTGAAGTTCCCCAGAAATAGTGGGCGCTGGGTTTAGGTTATACTGCTTGTTCAAACATTTCGGGGCTTTGGTATCCCAGAGACGAATGAAGCCTCTCACGATTGTAGAACACTTCGATGTACTCG
>Ga0222668_1000480_pt1 | contig 24910 bp, 24 predicted proteins | sample AntAcemetagen728_FD_179823 | JGI IMG/M metagenome (GOLD analysis project Ga0222668, IMG submission 179823) | Saline water microbial communities from Ace Lake, Antarctica - #728 | ecosystem: Environmental > Aquatic > Non-marine Saline and Alkaline > Saline | place: Antarctica: Ace Lake... | reverse complement strand
ATTTGCAAAATTATCTCAATGAGTTTTGTTATCGCTTAAACAGAAGATACTTCGGCGAAAACCTCTTTAACCGCATGGTTATTGCAACTGTTGGAAATTAGTGGTATGTTTGGGACTATTCAATAAACTAATGCAAAAAAACAAATTACTTCGTGTAATACTTGTGGGGATAAGCTTAAATTTCGCTTGCTCTTCGCCGCCAACTATTCCTGTCAGTTTAATACTCACTGATACTTTAGAAATACCACTAAAAATAGACATTGACGCCACCCACAGACTTAACGCAAAATACTATAATTGGGACAATAAAAATTACATTTGCGCTTATGCCGATATTGACATGAGCCTTCATATTTTTGATCTAGACTCCAAAACCGAAACCGAGACGATTGACCTCTCTAATTTACCTAATGAAAAAAGAGTTCGCGCTTTTAAATTTTTAAATGAAAATACAATCCTCTTGTCTACACAATTAACCAATCAATATTATTTTGTGAACCGAAAAGGTGAACTCATGAGCAGTTTTAAGTTGGAAGAACCAGGCTTTGAAAAAAATGACAATTTTGCTTTTGGTAACTTCAATGATGGAGTGACTGCCATCCCAATTTTATTTCTAGAAAATAAATACATTACGCTTTATCAAACCTATTTTGCTACTTTTCCTTTTCTTAAAAAACATTCCATGTTTTATGTTTTTGAATTAAATTCAACAGATAGCCTCAATTTAAATGATCATAAAAAATTAACGTTTTTTGAGTTCAATGATACATCTTATCCTTTAACAGGACAATATAACCCAAATATGTGTGAAGTGAATGGATCTATTTTAATGAGTTCCTACAATAAAGCGAACCTTCTAATTATCAACCCCGCCACAGGAGAAAAAGAGGAGATTAAAAGTCCAGAAAGTGCTTATTTAGGTGCACAAACACCCATTGACACCCTACGACTAAACGATTCCGAATACGTTATCACTCATTCATTTTACAATAGTGGATACCGGTCTATCCATTATGATCCTTACCGTAAATTAATCTATAGATTTGTTGGCTTGCCTATCGAAGATTCTTTGGAATTTACGTCCACATTTATCAATGTCGGTGGGCTTAAGCCTTTTTCGATCATGATTTATGATAGTAGTTTTAACTTTATTAATGAAATTAAATTCCCTGCAAATACATACTGTCAGGATAATCTAATCGTGACGCCTGATGGCATTTTATTGGACGTTGCAAATAAAGGAAATATAGATTATAAAACAGGTGCTTTAACCTATCATCTTTTTAAAGTAGTACAATGAAATTAGTTAGATTTGTTATAGTGATTGTTTTATTGCATGGGTGTCAAGCGAAAGATCTGGATGAGCACCACATTTCAGAAATAGAACTACCCGTTTCAGTTAATGAAAAAGAAAAAGACACAAAAATGACCGTGGTAGCATTTGAAAAGCGTGTCATTGATTTTGGAGAAATCAGCGATTCTGCGCCCGCTACAGGTGAATTCGTTTTTGAGAATACGGGTAATTTTCCGGTTGTGTTTAGGCAGGTACACCCTTCTTGTAATTGCACAGTGCCTTATTATGAAAAGGAAGTTGCTCCAGGTGTAACATCAAGAGTACTCGTTGATTTTACTCCAAAATATGGCGAGCCGGGAACAAAAACGTATCAACATTCAACAGTAGAAATCACAGGAAATTTTCTTGATACGATAGTTTTAAGAGTAGAGGCTATAGTGCGGCATTAATTCTAGTATCGGTCCTGGATTCTGTAGTTGTAAAAAATGAAGATTAGTTTTTAAAGAAATGCGCATAAAAAAGAGACCTAAAACGATATAGGCTCAGCCGATTTACTTTTAAGAAAAATGAAAAATCAAGACGCCTACGGTTCTCGACCTTTGAAAAGGTTAAAATATGGAATGGCATTCCTTGCCTTAGTGGGAATTGGAGTTACTTCTTGTGAGAAGGAGAATGTAATTGACGCTCAATCGAACCTATATCGAACAATTGACTTTTGGAGATGGATTAGGCGCCAAAGTGAGAGGTATAAAGCAGCCTTATGGATTTTCATTGGGAATAAGAGTTGAATTTAAGTCCAATAATATATATAATACACGAATAAATTAATTTATGATATTATTCAGATTGACAGCATTGTCTTTTGTTTTTTGTTTTTTCAGTACCTACGCACAGGAAGACTTCAACAGCAAAAAAATAAGTCCGCTAATAGAGTTTAGTGCGCAAACTCCTTTACAAATACAAAACGGTTTCTACAACAAAAACGCAGTTGTTTTCCAATTCTTTAGATCAAGTTATGGGCTAGGTATTCGCTACCAGTTAAATGAAAAATGGGCGATAAATACCGTTGCCAATTATAATCACCGTTTTATGGGACAGCGCTTTTATTTTAATGATACACTTCTTCTTGCGGGATTAGATAAGCGTTATTTTATACAGGAAATTGGATTAAAAATTGGTGGCCTTCGGACACTATCCCTTGCAAGAAATAGTAATTTATCGGTTAATTTTTCTATCGAGCCATGGGTTAATCTTCCTAAAAAAGATGAAGGTGTCTCATCTCTTTTTCCTGATGATAAAAAAAACACGCAACTAATTATTTATGATCCCATTCGCCTCCAAATGAACTGCTCTATTGGTTTAAGGTACGAATATTTAAGATCCAAAATGAGTTTTGGATTCAGCACTGATTTGATTGTTCGCTCAGCGAAGCGCACGAACTTCTCCCTGGTTGCAGAAGATTATTTTTCTTATCAAGGAAGTTATACAACAACAGCGTTTATGCTTGGTATTACGGGTTTTGTTTCATTTTAAAACGTATGAGCGGTCAATGGATGCGTATCAATACTTGTCTTTTGAAAATTCACATTCCACAAAAGGGTCAAATTTGATTTGGTACTTGGGGTTAGGATTGAATTTTAATACGAAGGCACAATAAAATTCTAAGAAATGGTCGCAACAATGTGACCCTTTTTTTTGATATCCACTTCCGATTGATCCATCCCACACAGAAACACAAATCATTTCGGATCAACCGCAAAACGATTCATCAATAAACCTAGTTTACTTTTTCACCTAAAATTGTAACTCATTCGATAATGACCCGTAATAGGACAAAGAACAACAATTAAAAACCAATCGAATGAAAAAATTAACCACATTTTCAGCGATCATCAGTTTTGCTATCTTAGGCAGGGCAGAAGAACGACTCACAGCCGATCAATATATCGAGATGTGGAAAGTTACCGCAATTGAACAAATGAACGCACATGCCATTCCTGCCAGTATTACCTTAGCACAAGGAATTTTAGAAAGCGGAAGCGGTAACAGTGAATTGGCGAAAACAGCCAACAACCATTTTGGAATTAAGTGTCATACAACGTGGGATGGGAAAACTTTTTATCAGGATGATGATGCGAAGGATGAGTGTTTTAGAAGTTATGATCATGCCGAACATTCGTATGAAGATCATTCCCTCTTTTTAACTGGGCGTAGCCGATACGCAGGTTTATTTGAATTGAATGTGTTAGATTATAAAGGTTGGGCAAAAGGATTAAAAAGTGCAGGGTATGCAACCAATCCTAAATATGCAGATTTACTAATAACATTAATTGAAAAATACAAGTTGGCGGACTATGATTTGATGCCCAATTTGCCAATGGAAGTGGAGCGCGAAAAGCAATTGGCAAGCTTGACAGTGACGACTTCAACGAAGGATGTTCCCATTTCTGTTAAAGGAACTGAGGATCAAGAAATTGACATCAATTTAAATGAGAATTCACACCAAATTAAATTGAACAAAAATCGCACACGTTACGTGATTGTTGCGGAAGGTGATACGTTTTATAGAATCTCAAAAGAATTTAATATCTCACTTTGGCTATTGTATAAATACAATGAACTCGGTCACCGTGATGTGCTCGAACTAGGTGAGATCATCTATTTAGATCCGAAGAAGAGCAAGGCGCCAAAGGGATCAAATATCCATGTGTGTGAAGAGGAAATGAGTTTGCGTGGAGTGGCGCAAGCGGAAGGAATTAAATTAAAAAAATTGCTGAAATATAATTTTAGCGCAGAGCCTGATACAAAATTACCGAAAGGTACAAAAGTTATTCTCCGATAAGTTGCGCGATTAACACGATTGAGCTGAGAAGCTAAAAGTCAACGGGAGGATTTTGGTTTGTTGTTAGAAAAAGAGCTGTGGTGGCTCTTTTTCGTGTTTTAGTATACTCTTGTAATTTTATGCGCTTCATTTCGCAGGTTTTCATATTTTATCTTAATTTTTAATTCTACTAAATCAATAGATTTGTAGCGTTATATTCGCATATAAGTGCTTGTTACAGATGAATCAATGATTAATACAGATCACGATAATGTTTTTCAATTTTAAAAAAAATAGCTAACTTTAAAAAAGATTACTTGTAATCCTATCGTAGTAATTTAAACCATGAATTAAATTATTTTTGCATGAAACCATCAACCGAGTTGCACAGTCTGATTAAGTCATTAACGAAGTCAGAAAAGCGTTTTTTTAAATTAAATTCTTCTTTACAAGCTGGGGATAAAAATTATCTCAAAATTTTTGATTTTGTTGAAAAGCAAAAAAAATACAATGAAGAAGAATTAAAGAAGCATTTTGAGGACGAGGTTTTCATCAATCATTTACCTTCTGAAAAAAATCATTTGTACCGCTTGATTTTGAAAAGTTTAAGAGCCTATTATTCAGATCAATCTGTCAGCTCGCAACTGAAGCAAGAAATAAAAAACATTGATATTCTCAATCGGAAAGCACTGTATAAAGAGTGTAGCAAATTTGTCATACGGGCAAAAGAATTAGCGAAAGAATATGAGAAGTTTTATTACTGGTTTGAGCTGATCAATTGGGAGAAGCGATTACTAGAAGAGGCCTATGAATCTGGCATTTTTACCATAGATCTTGACGAACTGATTGAAGAGGAGCAAGGTGTGGTGGATAAGTTGAGAAATTTAGCAGAATATCATGTGCTCTACTCACGCATCAATTATGTTTTTCGAAGTGGAGGGTTTACACGGAATGAAACCGAGCGTGAAGTGGTGAATGAGATTGAGAATTATCACCTTATCAAAGGCAAGAATACGGCATTATCCACCCGTGCAACAACGATTTGTTATTATATTAAAGGTGTATGCAGCGCGAGTAAGCGCGATTATGAAAATGCACTCATCTTTTTCCACAAGGCAAAGGCCGTGATGGAAAATAAATCGAAGATTCGCGACGATCTTCAACAACGCTATATTGCCACATTGAATTTTATTATGCTTTGCTATATCGACACCTATGAGTTTAAGCGTGCTGAAGATTTGGTGGATGAAATTAAGGCCCTAAACGGTAAAAAGGCTTTCTCTGCTTTGGATTCAAAAGTGCGCTTATTCAATGCGACGAATATTGGATTATTGCAATTGAACAATCGTAAAGGACAGTTTCAAAAAGCAATGGAATTGATTCCTGATGTTGAGGCTGGACTTGAATTATACGAGGAGAAAATCAATAAAGAAAAGCGTCTTTTGTTTACCTATAACATGGCTTACGCCAATTTCGGTAGTGGCGATTATCGCACGGCATTGCGTTATATCAATGAGGTGCTGAATGACAATGAGAAACAATTAAGACAAGATATTTACTCGTTTGCGCGTATCTTTAACTTGATCATTCATTTCGAATTGGAGAACTTTGATTTTCTCGAATATGATTTGAAATCTGCAGCGCGTTATCTGAATAAACACCCCAAGGATTATCAGGTTGAGAAACTCTTTATCGCACACATCAAATTACTCGCAAGGGAAGAGGATCAATCCGCGCAAAAGCAAATCTTTTCGAAATTTCATGAAAAATTGGCCAAACTTTTACAAAATGACCGCGAAAAAGTAATTCTTGAATATTTTGATCTTCAAGCGTGGACGGATTCGAAATTACAAGACATTAGTTTCGAAGAAGCAATTCAAAGAAGATTGTCGGCATTAATTCCAACGACCTAAGCGAATTTAAAAGGCAACAATTTTATTCACTTCAAGTCCGTATGCATTGATTACTGCTGTATTCAAATTTGTATTGCTTGTAATCAAGTTCAAACGCTCAATGTTGAGATCACGCAAAATTTGTGCTCCAATACCATAGTCTTTTTTATCTTCTTTCGGTTTTGAAGTCGTTCCTGTTTGATAAGCATGGAGCTTTTCGATCAAGCCAATTTGCTTTTCTTCTTGTTGAATAAAAACGAGTGCTCCTTTGCCTTCTGCCTCAATCATTTTAAGTGCAGCACTCAACGTTGATTGTTTATCTGAGCGAATGGCATCCAATAAATTATGCGTAAATGAAGTTGATTCAACACGAACTAATACATCTTCGCCTTTTGCCCAATCTCCTTTGTAAATCGCTAAATGTTCATCATCCGTTGTCGTCTGTCCATAAGCAATCATCTTAAAGTCGCCCCAAATTGTTTTGAAATCGACTTCTACTTTTCGTTCAATGAGTGATTCGTGCTTCATGCGGTAAGCAATCAAATCAGCAATTGAAACAATTTTTAAATCGAATTTTTTACTTACCTCAACTAATTGGGGTAAGCGTGCCATTGTGCCGTCTTCATTCAAGATTTCAACTAAAATACCGGCTCCTTTTAAGCCTGCTAAGCGCGCTAAATCGATTGCTGCCTCTGTATGTCCTGCTCGTCTTAATACACCGCCATTTTTAGCTCTTAAAGGAAAGATATGCCCCGGTTTTCCTAGGTCACTTGGTTTTGTTGCATCAACTGTTAATGCTTTGATTGTTTTTGAGCGATCGTGTGTAGAAATGCCTGTTGTGCACCCTTGGCCAATTAAATCAACAGAAACCGTGAATTGCGTATTGTGTAATACGGTATTGTCATCCACCATCATAGTGAGCCCAAGGTCATTGCAACGATCTTCAGTAAGTGGTGCACAGATAAGACCTCTACCATTCGTGGCCATAAAATTAATCATGTCAGGTGTTACCATCTCTGCTGCAGCGATAAAATCCCCCTCATTTTCACGGTCCTCATCATCCACTACAATAATGATTTTTCCTGCCTTGATATCGGCTATTGCATCCTCGATTTTATCTAACTTGAAGCTCATAATAAAAATTTATGGTGCAAAGCTAACGCTATTATCTCGTTCAACAAAATAATGGGTAAAATATGTTACAACTTGGAATTGATTCATACGAACCTATCCATCAACACTTTATTTATTCAGCTTTAAGGAAAGACTTGAAACCAATATGTATTGAACAAAAAAACTTGAATTAGTTGGGTTTAGTTTGCATTAATTCCACTAGTTTTTCAACAGCATGTGGCCAACTGAATGTTTTAAGGACAAATGCCTTACCTGCCGAAGCAATGCTTTTATAGCGAACAGGATCTGTTAAAAGAAGTTCAATCGCTGCTGCAAATTCGGTTGCATTTGAGGCGATTAGAATCGATTCATTATGTATTGCATTGAGTGCATTATTTGCTAACGGCGTAGTAATTGAAGGTCGTCCCATTGCCATTGCTTCCAATAATTTATTCTGTAAACCTGTCCCAATCTGAAGGGGGGCAACAAATAGTTTGCCTGATGCATAACTCGTTCGAATGTCATCAATCCAGCCGGTAACATATATTTTATCTTTTACAGCTAAGTCTTTTACCCGTTGATGTGGATTGGCACCTGACAGTAACAGTTTTAATGCAGGAAATTTATCCTTCAGTAATGGCATTACCTCTTCCACCAAAAAAACAGCCGATTCAATATTAGGAGGATAATTCATATTCCCCGTAAAGACTATATCAAATTCAGGTGCAGAGTCTAGCGGGAAAGATGCAAATTCTTCGCCAATTCCATTTTCTATAACTCGAATTTGATCGCGTTGCGGATGACTGATGAAGGCACGATCTTGTTTCGAGATAATTGTGTGATGATTGAAGTAATCAAAAATACGATTCTCATATTCGGCCAATCGTTTGCCTTCTATTCGAAACAGTTGTTTTTTCAATCCATGCGTGATGTCCGCTCGACGATACATGCCTTTGCTCAAGGCGTCCATATAATCTAACGTTTTTGGAATATGGTGAATGTTTTTGACGTATTCCGTCGTCCGAATTAATTGACAATAAATATGATCTGGTGCTTCTTCTTCAATGAGGCGAAGGATCTTTTTTTGAATGCCCCGTTGGAAAAAATAACCTGTTTGATAGGGTTTGTTAGTGAAAATTTGCTTTAAGGTGTTCCAGTAAATGAATGGTTTTTTTAATCGAAAAATGTGCGTTTTTATTCCGTGTTTATCCAAAGCATTTTTCCAGCTAGACTCGATAGCTTGATCAGTCAATGCACAAACGATTACTTCGTGGTTTTTTGCCAATTCAACAACTTGATGGAAGGCCCTTAATTTATCTCCTTTTTCAAGGGGGTAAGGAAAGCGCGACAAGAGTACAAAAATCTTCATTTTAGTGATGCGTTAAACCCGTGCTCAGGACTCAAGTGTGTTGTAGAATGATATCAGATTTTTGATGATTTCAGAATTGTCATACTGATCGGTAATTAATTTGCGTGCATTTCTTCCAATACGGTCAACTTCTGATGGTTGGTTGATGAGTGTGCGAAGCGCCAATGCCATTTCTTCAGCCGTATCTGCAATGATGATATTTTCATTGTGTGTATAACTGATGCCTTCGGCGCCAATTTTTGTAGTGATCACAGTTTTGCCCATTCCCATAGCTTCTATTATCTTCACCCGCATTCCACTGCCTGATAAAAGTGGAGCAATCATGACCTGATGTTGCCGCATAAAATCAATCGCATTTGAAACTTCACCATGGACAATTAAGGACTCACTCGCTTGGTTGGTAATATAACCTGGCATATTTCTCCCCGCTAAATGTAATTTTACATTTGCTTGATTGACTAAGGGCCAAATATCGTCCAATAACCAGCTGATAGCCTCTTTATTTGGTTCCCAATCCATAGATCCAATGTGAAAAACACGAATTGGCTGAGTGATGTCCAAAGGGGTGTACGGGTAGTTTTTAAGGTTGATACCAAACGGAATAGTGATGAGTGGAACGGCACATTTGAGCAATTCGTAGCGCGAAGTATCTTCAAAACTAATCGCTGCAATTCCATCTACTTCGTTTATTGTTTTGTACTCGTATTTTTTTAATTTGGCAGACAAATGTTTTAGATACAATCGCTTGGCTGTATTCCCTGTTGAAGTTGCCAACCTTTCCCAAATCAGATGTTCTAAATTGTGACTACGAAGTACGATTTTTGCTTTACTGTATTGGCGAATAGTATGGATGTAGGGGGTCATGAAAAGACTTTCTAAATGCACAATATCATAGGTCTCTTCTCGCAACAATTCAATTAGCCGCTTGTTAAAATCAGGTGAAAAGAAACGACTTACATTGTAAGAATCTGAAGTGACGAGTGCTGAAAAAGCATCAATTATATTGATCCGTGTATCCACAAAAACGCCTTCAATGTTGGTGTTTTTTACAAAATCAGGCGTAATTTTCTCGACGAGGAATGGATGCTTTTGTGTTGCGATTGTTAACACTTTAAGTGTAATGCCTTCTGATAATAATCCATTAGCGATATTATTTATAGCTATGCATCCCCCATCAATGATAGGCTGGGGTGGTTTATTACAGAGCTGTAAAACTTTCATGATCTATTACTGTGCTTCCGCTTTTTTTTCAATTCAGACGTGCGATTTATTCGTATTGGATAAGCAGTTCAAGTGCTTAAACCGCTCGAAAGTTACAACTATTTTTCGCTCGAAGAAGCATCTGACCGCTTTTCTTTCCTGCGGATTCTTCGAATGGCTTTCTTATAGACGTCCCAATCAAATAGTGCCGAATCGTTGGCTGCTTTATAGGTTAAAAAGATACCGATTGGGGTTAAAATGAAAGCACTCAACCACATACCTTTCCAAACAGTAATGATACCAGATTCGACCATGTTTTCGCCTGAGATCATCAAGACATAATACAATAAGAAAAAGAGAACTGCAAAAACCATTGGAGCCCCTAATCCTCCTTTGCGAATGATCGCTCCTAGAGGTGCGCCTATGAAAAAGAGAATCAGAATCGCAAAAGAGAGGGTAAACTTTTTATGCCATGCTGCCTCATACTCATTTATGGATGACAAACGCGCGTCACGCATAATCGTTTGCGTATACACCATATCCTTGGTCGCTCTGATTTTGGACTGAGCAGCAGCTAAAGCCGTATTTTTCTCCATTATTTTTAAATCTGCCAAGGTGATTAAGGTGTCAATTTTTTTCATGGATTCTTCCATGCCTGCTCTATTGGTGTCTGTGAGGACTTGATCATTGAAGTCTGGGTTGGTGATGAGTATTTGGCGCTTGAGGTTTCGCTGAAATTCGACGGCCATAGTGTCATTCATCTTTTTGAGAGAATCCAATGCAACCCCAAGTTGAACATAGTTCATCATCTCAAAATCCCGCTTAAAAAGATCTTCACTTTCTTCTTGTAAATCAAAATTGCTTAAATCAAATTTGATAATTGCCTCTGCGAAAAACGTTTTGTTATAGGGCGAATTTGCTTCGTTCTTTATGTTCGGTCCCATTTGCTCGTAGATGGAGCCGTTAATTAATTTGAGCAATAGAAAGGTTTGGTTTTTATCCTCGTTCGCTTCATTTCCGTCTTTATTTTCTGAAAAGTTTTCAGATTTTAACATCTCACCTCGTTCGGCGAGAATGGTTTTTCCTTGTCCGTTTAATCCTGTTTCGTATATAATGATGTCTTTTAATTCACCCGTATTGTCATTTTTTTCTTCGACTTTAATGCTGTAGTTGTCAATGTCATTGTAAAAAACACCTGGCGTAATTCCGAAGGTTGGTTTTTTTTGCTGAATGGTATAGATGATTGTTCTGCATTTCAATGTGGCGATTGGCATGACATAATTGGAGAAATAAAAGGCCCCCAAACTTAATATTACAATAAAAAAGAGCATGGGCCGCATGATTCGAAACAGTGATTGTCCCGTGGATTTCAAAGCCGTTAATTCATTCTTCTCCGATAGATTTCCAAAAGTCATAATGGATGAAAACAGAACAGCTAAGGGCAATGCTAAAGGTATTAATGTCGCCGATACATAAAATAGGAGTTGGAGTAGGACGGAAACTTCGAGTCCTTTCCCCATTAAATCATCTACATACTTCCAAAAGAATTGCATGACCAAGAAAAACATGGCAATTAAAAAGGTGACCAAAAACGGACCCGTAAACGATCGAATGATGAAAAGGGTTAATTTTTTCATTCGCGGGTGCATTGTGTTTTTTGAAAAATGTGTTCGCTATACATACGCATTAGATGAGGTTGACCACAAAATAATCAAAGATTGAACGAAGAAAAACGCATTTTGGTATGCTCTTGCACAAAAGTTACGAGCCAATAATCTTCTTTAAATCGTTGATTTGATTTTCCCATAGACGTTGCGATTCTTCAATCTCATCTTCTTCCGCAAAATCAGTAATCACAATCGCGACATCATTCGTGAGTTCATCCACCTTTATAGCAATTTCAAAGTATGTTTTTTCATCCTCTTCGAAATCTTCCATCCATTGGAATTTAATGGCTTCTCCTTTGCGTTTAGAGATAAGTTTCGCTTCTTCAGAACTTCTGTCCCAAATAAAAGTAAAAACATCATCTTTAATATTGACGTCATTTGCAAACCACTCACTCAACCCACTTGGCGTACTAATCATAGTGTAAAGTACCTTTGTTGAAGATTTTACCTCTATTTCAAGTTGATATTTAATTTTTTCTGACATATGTATTTTAACTCTAAATCAAGCGGACAATATACGAATAATTTACTAGATTGATCTCGATTTTTGATTTATACGATCAAAAATTATGCCTTTTCAATTGCCCCTCAACTCGGTTTTAATAGGACCCGCCAACGAACCGTTTATTAAGTAGATCATCATTCGTTCTGGGCAGTTCTCTTGGAATACCTGTAAATCCGGCAGTGTCTGTTAGCGATTCTAAGAAATAAATCACTTGATCTATCTCCTGTGGAGTTAAATGAAGTGAATCAGGAGAGAGTGTTGCATTGGACGGTGCAATTCCCCAACCATGACCACCTCCAACATTGTAAAAGTCCATCACCTCTTCTAATGAAGTGAAAACGCCATTGTGCATATAGGGTGCGGTAAGGGCAATATTACGCAACGAAACGGTTTTAAATGCTCCTTTTTGATGAGGTGCTTTTTCTTTTGGTCGTCCGTTTACAAATCGACCTTGATCTTCGTCTAATGTGGCTAAAGAACGGTCGGTTGTATTTGGCACACCAATCACTTCTGTTTCGGTTTCGTCATAAAGTGGAGGAACATTTCCAGCAAATGTTGGCATAAAATGGCAGGTCGCGCATTTTGCTTTTCCCGTAAAGATATTAAAGCCGGCACGTAGCTCTTCGTCTACTGCTTGTTCGCCTCGAATTGTTTTGTCAAAAGTGCTGTTGAATGAACGAAGCGATTGCAAATAAGCACTAATGCTCGCAACTAATGTATATCGGCTAATGGTCGGGAAACGCGTGTTTTGCAATTCGGGATATGCAGCCCGAAAGAGGGCTAAATACGTTTCTGAACGATTCATTTTGCTCAATATTTCGTCGTAATTGGTATTAAATTCCTTTTCATTAAAAATTACATGTTCAATTTGATCTTCTGGATTACTTGCGCGCACATCCCAAAAGAAACGGGTATTGTATACCGAATTAAGCAAGGTGGGTGAATTGCGTTGGACGGTGCCTAAATTAGTTGATGCTAAGCTTTTTGTTTGCCCATCAGTGAACGCTAGTTTTGGATCGTGGCAAGATGCACAGGATCGTTCGTTATCATGCGACATAAGCGGATCAAAAAATAAGAGCTTTCCCAACTCTTCCCTTTTCTCAGGAATCCCTGCATTGCTGTATTTGGAATAGTAACGGTAGTTTAAGAAATCGGTGTCAAATAAATTGGTCGCATCATAATTCACACTGTATTCGGTTGCTCTTCCTAAATCACGCGTCGCAATGGCAAGTTCTTTTTGTAAAACTAAAAGGTTTTTGTAAAGTGGATTAATGACATTTTTAATGAAACCAAATCGATCAAAATCAGCAAAGGTCGTCCCGTGGAAATAAGTATAGCCAATTTCAAATAAATACGTTTGTTCCTTGAGTTGTGCTTCGGTCTGATACGAATTATAAGTGGTGAGTGTGTGTTGAATTGATTCAAGAACTACGAAACTTGTGGGTAAGATTTGCTCTTCAAGAGGTGAATCGAAACCTGTAATACCCAAAGCAGCTAAACGAACTAATCCTTCTCGCATACTTTCGAAAACCATTCGTTCGCTCAACGTAATTCGATTTAAATAGGGCTCAAATTCAAGCGCACGCAAATGAAGTTGCTCCGCCAGCTGTTCAAATGCTGAACCATCCTGCTCTCCCAATACTTCACCAATTATTTGCAATCCGCTCGGGTCGACAACAAGCAGTTGTGATGTTTTGCGCGCAATCCTTGGTAAAGGTGCTCCGTTAAAATGATCGTTTGCATATTCATGATCCAAATAGGAAAGGCAAGATTCGATCTTTTTATAAGCCATTTGTGCAGATTTATAGGCTTCTTCTTTTTCTTCCCAAGTGGCAGTTGTATCGTCTGCAATTGAAGTTAAGTGCTGAGTGGTTTTTACAAAATTATTATAATCTGTTCTCAATGCAATAGTTAGTTCCGCAGCCGGTGTTAATTCACCAAATGACAAAAAAACGTTTAATGACCAGTATAGAAGTACAATTCTTTTCATGTTTTAGCGCTTTTATTCAAAAAAATCCCGACTCAGCTGTTGCCAAGTCGGGACAGTTGGTTGGATGTTAATTAATTATTGAATAATCAATGTTTTAGTTTCTTTTTCAGCCGTTTGGATATAATATGTTCCAGCAGGAAGATTTGAAATATTGATTTTATCCACAGCGGTAAGTACGTTGATTAATTCGCCGACTGCATTGTAAATTGCAACATCTGTTGTTTTGTTCATGTACACCATATTTGATGCAGGGTTAGGATAGATTTTAAACTCCTCAGTTGAATTGTCAATTACCGGTACAGCAGCAAAACCTTTGTCAAAACCAGTTAAAGCAATTGTGCATGAGTTATTGTAAGGAAATGGATTTGATCCACTTGGATGCTGAGAATTGAATAGGATGGTTTTACCATCAGGCATTCCTCTTACTCCTGTCACTTCAGCTCCCATTGGAACCTCTGCTATTCGAATTAAGTCATTCAACCCTGGTGTTTCGATACGCATATCTAACATAAACAATTCACAGGTCTTGTTTCCGTATCCTGCTGGCATTCGGCCATTAGAAGTACCATTTAAATCTTCGCAAATTAACATATACGAAACTTCGCCAATTGTAATGAATCCTAAACCATCAGGGTTAGATAAATGCGTAGTCGGATACATTTCTTCAGGAACGGCAACACCATAATTTGGTCCACCTTCGATATGCACTGTTAATTCGTTCGTTGTGACATCAAACTTTAAAACACGGCCATAATAATCATGATAACCAGGATCTTGAGGACCAGTTAAGAATTGATCATTCGCACGTTTTACATGGTGTGCAGCAAATACGCCACCCGCAGCGAAATCATCACTCCAAGAACCACTCGGGTTATCTAAACCTGTTTCTGTAATATAAACGTTTCCGTCACCTTCATTATATACCACCCATTCCAAACGGTCAAACATTGTCGCTCCATTTGCAATAGCAATATCAGTGAAGTTTAACATCACGTCTAAATCTGAATTGTCAATTTCGATCCATTTTTCTTCTGAATCTTGCTTGTAGAAATAAGTTGTTCCTGCGGTAAAATCACCCGCTACATCAGCAACGAATTTCGTAAAAATTCCAGGCGTATTATCAGAACCTAAATAAACTGTTTTATTGTCAGGCATTACTGTTCCTCCTTCAAATGGTTGTCTTCCCCAGTTGTATTGTTTACGGATGGCTACAGCCTCTTTTGGATCAATTTCAACCATATAGTTAAAGTTTTGAAATTTTGCCACTGTTTGACCATCTGCCATTGAAATCCCCGACCCAGCAATTGTAAACGGCATAGTATCTCTTACGCCTGCTCCATCTGCATAAATATCGTTCGTTCCATATCTAAACCACTCTTCAGCCGTCCAAATTCTTCCGTCTGCAGCTGATTGGATACCCCCACAATTCATTCCTGTTTCACCAACTGTATTCGCAAAATCAACATTGAAGAAATAACCTGTTCTTCCATCTGCTAATGTTTGTTCAACGATAATTAATGAATCTGTAATCGGATCTCTTTTTACTTTAAAAACAGTCATTCCTCCACCGTCACCGATATTATTATCCGAAACGACCATTTCGTGATTTACAGAGAACCAACCTAAATCAGCTGATTCGTTGTCGGGTGTAAATCCGATAAAATCATGCCATTGTTTTGCTGGAAATGCACCTGCAGGGTTTCCGTATGTGTCTGTTGTTTGTACTTCATCAACCCCGCCAATGAAAATAACTTGTTTTTGAATAAGTGAAGTTGGAACAACCACCGTTTCGCTTTCTATGCTAAAATCGAAGTGTGGATCAAATCCTAATTGCGCTTGACTTGATAAGCCAGCTACAAGCATTGATACTGTGTATAAAATTCTTTTCATTTTTTTTGTTTTTAAATGTTGAGGCAAAGCTACGGTGGCAATTTGCAAAGGGAATTATGCTATCCTTATGGCTCAATCATCTAATTATTAAGGTATGTTAAGGAAGGATGGCGAAAAGATCATTTTTCATTTTTTTAGCCTGATTTTCTTTTCTGCCAAGTCAATTTTTAGACATGAATAATAGTCGTTTACCTCTTTTATTCAGAATTTGCTAATGTTAAGGGAATTGAAATTTTTTTCTGAGTGAATGATTTTAATCGAATCGTTTGACCTAAAATTATTTTTGGTTTGCAATCGGTGGTAAAGATTAACTTTGCAGAATGAAAGGGATTAAAACGGAATTGGAGATGTTGCAAAAATTGGGTATTGAAGAACTCAATCCAATGCAATTGGAAGCAAAGAAGGTAATTACTACTTCATCTGAAGTGTTGCTGCTTTCCCCAACGGGAACAGGAAAAACGGTGGCTTTTTTATTACCACTGATTGCTTCATTAGATCCTAAATTGAAAAAGATTCAAGCCTTAATCGTTGTACCTTCGCGTGAATTGGCAATTCAAATTGACCATGTCATTCGTGAATTAGGTTCAGGCTTTAAAACCAATGCCTTTTATGGTGGACGCTCGGGATCGAAGGACAAGTTAGATTTGAATCATCCCCCTGCTATATTAATTGGTACACCCGGTCGATTGGCTTCTCACCTTTATCGCGAAACATTTGATTTGGGCGAGATCAAAACCTTAATTCTAGATGAGTTTGATAAATCATTAGAAATTGGTTTTGATGATGAAATGATTGAAATTATCGAAACCTTGCCGAATGTGAAAAAGAAAATTTTGACCTCGGCAACCTATGGTGTAGAAATTCCTGATTTTGTCCGATTTGAAAATCCTGTTGAGGTTAATTTTTTAGTGAAAGACGATTCATCAAATAAAGGTTTATCTGTTCAAGCCATTGAATTTGATCGCTCAAATAAAGCGGATCATTTAATTAATATTCTTTGTCATATTGGAAATCATCCGGGAATTATTTTCTGCAATTACAAGGAAACGATAGAAGAGGTGAGTATTATTCTACGTCAACATCAAATTAGTCATGGCTGTTTTCATGGAGGTATGGAGCAAAGAGACCGCGAACGCGCGCTGATTCAATTTCGTAATGGTACACATCAATTATTAGTGGCGACTGATTTGGCAGCACGTGGAATTGATATTCCCGATCTTCATTTTATTTTACATTATCAATTGCCTCATCATGCAGATGAGTTTACACACAGAAATGGACGTACTGCTCGAATGAATGCGGCAGGAACAGCTTATGTGTTGAAAGGTAAGAATGAAAAATGGCCTGATTTTATTGCGCCAATGGAGCCTTTAAATCTTAAAAAAGGTGAGCTGCCGCAACCCTCTGAGTGGAAAACACTTTTTATTTCCGGTGGTCGAAAAGATAAAATTTCAAAAGGGGATATTGCTGGTTTGTTTTTCAAACAAGGAGGTTTATCGCAAGACGAATTAGGAAGAATTGAACTCAATACGGATTGTGCTTTTGTTGCTGTTCCTGCAAGCAAGGCTGAAGTATTAATTACCAAGACTTCAAATTCAAAATTGAAAAAGAAGAAAGTTCGCATTAGCGAAATTTAAGTATCTTGATGCCTAAATCAATAAATTAATTTCAATGAAAATGGATGTTCTGTTCGTGCTTATTCTTTCGTTTGGCTTATCCTGTGAAAATGTTGCAAATCAATCCGATTCAGAACAATTAAAGGACACTATTGAAGGAACGACAAGCATTAATTCACATGAAGTTGCCTTATTAGAAACCTATGATTATGCAGCTGATTGGCTTCAATTTAAGCAAGCGGCAAAAACGAAAAACAACGTAAAACTAGCTTCTCTTTCTACGGAGAAAATAACAGATTTTGAAGGATTAAGTTTTCTGCTTTCAGAGTTGTATATTATTCGCGCCTTAGATCAAACATCCTTTACTGACCTGACCATGGAGGATATAGATGGTCATGAATACCTTCAATTTTATGCCGAAGAGATTTTCATGGAAGAAGGTTATGAATACGGTACTTCTTTGACGTTGTTGTTTTTGAAAACAGACGCTGGTTTGCGTCTGGACCACTATTTTGCGGCGGGTTAATAATTGGCTTATTTTCCGAAAAAATTTTCTGAAATACTCCGATCAATTGATGAAAATGTTTCTTATTTTTCGCAAAAAATAATCACTATGTGGAAAATTGCATTATTTCTAATTTTTACCCTGATTGCAGTGCCTGTTTTTACCTTTATGTATGACGAGCCTTTAAATGAAGATCAATGGGCAACCATGGTTACCTTATTTTGGGTATACGGAATAGCCGCGTTGATAACCTTCGTTGTAAGTGTTATTACAAATAATTACAGTCAAGTGGATAAATTATGGAGTATCATTCCCGTTCCTTATGTTTGGATCATTGCATATCAATCGGGTTTTCAACCTCGTCTTATGTTAATGGCAGTCCTCGTTTCAATTTGGGCAATTCGATTAACCTTTAATTTCGCGCGCCGAGGAGGTTATTCCTGGAAATTTTGGACGGGTGAAGAAGATTATCGTTGGTCTCTTTTACGTGCAAAACCAGGTTTTGAACAAGAATGGAAATGGGTGCTGTTTAATTTTTTCTTTATTTCGGCGTATCAAATGGCCTTAATTCTACTGTTCACATTGCCGGCTTTAAAAGCTATGAATAGCATAGAACCGCTGGGAAGTTTAGATTATCTATTAGCTGCAATTTTCCTTGGATGTGTCCTGATGGAATTTGTTGCGGATCAGCAGCAATACAATTATCAACAAGAAAAGTATCGCCGTAAGAATGCAGGTGAAGAGCTCGGCGAGTATTACGGTGTTGGATTTACACATACAGGTCTTTGGGGGCTAATGAGGCATCCAAATTATGCCGCTGAACAATCAATATGGATTGTGTTTTACTTCTTTTCAGTTGTTGCAACAGGTCATTGGATAAACTGGTCGATAGCAGGTTGTTTATTGCTTGTCCTGCTTTTTGTCGGAAGCTCTGATTTTTCTGAATCCATCTCTAAAGAAAAGTACCCGCTTTATGATCGTTATATGAAGTCGGTAGGTCGATTTTTACCAATCAAAGGTAAGTTCAAAGTATAATGATCCACTTTTTTCCGCAAACTTCTTTGATCCTTGTCAATGCCACCTTCATCATGCGGAATGATTTTATTGGTCTAATATTTTACGCTATTGCCATAAAAATAATGTGGTTCAGCTAATTTTTTGTATTTTGGCTAAAGCTGAAACAAAATCTATGACCAACTTAATTGTAAAAGAGTCCTCCAAAACACCTTATTTTAGGTTGAATGGAAATGGGCATCTAAGCTTTGGGGGGATTTCAATGCCTGAAGATGCAGCATCATTTTATTTTGACATAATTGATTGGATTAGCGATTATTATCGAAAACCGAATTCAACCACATTTGTTCAAGTGGGTTTCAGTTATCTGAATTCATCCAGTTCAAGTATGATTCTCAAGATCTTCTTGGCCTTGAAGCGATTGCAGGAAACGGGTAAAACCAAGGTCATATGCAAATGGTATTATGATGTCGAAGACAATGATATGCGTGAATATATCGATCTAATAATCGATCATGCGGGTAATATTGAATTTGAGGTTTGTCCTACGCCAGATGTACGCGATTTAAAATTTGATGAGCAAGGCTAAAAAGTAAACCCCATTGTTATTCCTCCCCAAGAATGCCAAGCATGTTGGTATTTATTAAATTCTTTTGTTCGCGATTGAACAAGATAGGTGATATTGAATCGATTATAAGATAAATTAATACCAGCTTCGAGAATCCAAACGTACCGATTGATAATACTTGCTTCAATTTGATAAGGACTCGATAACCACGGTAAACTTTGTAGGGAAGTATTATAGCCAACGATTTGTAATTGGGGCATGAAATAGGTGGTCATTAGCCATTTTGATTTTCTGTGGCGAGCAATTGGTGAAGTCTTATACGATAGTTGCGATTGAGATTTAGGTTGATGATTATAACCTGAAAATTTCAATCCCCCCCTTGCTGCATTCAAATAACAACCTGCATTAAGTTCAAGCACAGTGGTGACTTGAATCCAATCAATCATGGAGCTATAAATTGGACCGATTGTCAGTTGGTTTTTTTGAAAGTTCACACGTAGATTGGGAATAAACGTCTCTTTTGCAGCCAGTTTATTACCCCATCCATTGGCTGGTGGACTGTCGCCGAATTGGTGAATATAGTCTTGTACCTCCCCGGGAAAATCCGAACCCATCACGCCTAAATAGAGATCAACTGTTAATTTTTGAGTTTTTCTCACATCATAAGCCGTATATCCAAAACTTGTGAATAGGTATGAACTGAAGGGTCGATCGTTCAGAATAATCAACGAATCGGAAAGATTATACGGGGTGTAAAGTTGCGTTCCAAAAGTCATTACGAAATAGCGATTTGACGATTGAAATGGATTGCATATTCCTCGCTTTAATTTTGTACTTTTTAATTTATGGATCCATTCAAATTCTAATCCGCCTGTGTATTGTTCGTCTCGATTGGCAATGAATAAAAAATCATCATCAAAGTGGTAGCCGAGGTAATTGCCTTGTTCGAAGAGTTCAAATTGATAGCGCTTTTGACCAAAGGAATAGCTTTGGAAAAAACAAATGAAGAGAAGAAGCAAGTATCCTTTTTGCACGATTAACGCTTTGTTGGATAAAGATAAAGGTTATTCTGAATTTAAATATCTACAGTAAAAACCTTTTTTTAAGGTTAGGCCACAACGCTAGGAGCCTGAGGCAAAGGGTGGTAATAATAATGTCTTAAAACCTCCTCTAATGCTAATTTTAAGGCCTTGTTTATCGGTAAAATTTGATTGCCCATGTCATGGTCTATTTGTGACAATTGCATATAGTAATGCGTGAAGATAGGAATGTGACCTTTTCCTTCTATTAGCTCATTCGTTTTTTCAATCGCCTCAGGTTGACTTTCACGGATGATTTTACACGTGGCTAACCGCAGTTTTCCATATTTGTCCGTCGTGGCTCCATATCCAAATAACCTACAAATCAATCCACGAAATGCATAATTCCCGCAACTTCCACTTCCCGTTTCTATCAATCCAAGTGGACGATAATTATGACAAATAGCCGTTTCACTTGTTTCAAGTAATTTCAAAACTTGCTCCGCTTCTCCATTTAAAAAAAGATGATGAGCCCATGGTAAAAATTCGAGAGGCGAAGCGTCAATTTCTGCATACGTACAACATTTACCACAGCCCGCTTTGCAGGTTAGTCCAGTTTTAGATTGTACTTCGGATATTTCTTGGTCTAATTGAAGAAATAGCGATTCAACAGCGTTTACTTTTGCTTCGATTGTCATCACTTTTTTTACAAGGTACAGTAATAATTGATTCGTGATTCATTTTCTTTTTTTTCAAAGGAAGAATTTTTTTGATTTGGACCATTTTCTAAAAAACTTGAATTAACTTCATGACTTTTACACAAAATAAATGAAATTAAAACTGCTCATTTTTAGTCTAGCTGGTCTGTTTTTAATAGGGTGTAGTTCTCATCCAAGCGCCGTTTATCCGCTTCAATTAATTGGGCAAATCGTGACGAATTGGGACGCACCTTTTAGCGCAATACAAGAATGGAAGATCAGTCCGGAAAGTACAGTTAGAACCTTCGTTGAAAGTCTCGCGACAAGTGAATGTGAGAGGGCAAAAGAATGCTCAACGGGAGATGCAAAACGGGAGGTGCAAGCAATTATTGATGCGGGATGCGATCCTTATGAGTCGAGTATCATGTCTATTTCATGTGAAATGCAAGAAAAGACGTGCCGTTGTACCTGCGCTGAAAAAAAATACGGTTTGAACACGCTCTATTATTATGATCTCGTGCTCGTAAAAAAAAAGTGGAAGATTGAATATTTTGAAAAAGATTACAAACAAACAAATTAGCCGCATGTTTAAATTGAATAGGTAGATATGAAAAAAGGTATAAAAATAATCGCTTTCGGCGCGCTCTTAGCAAGCTGCGGAGCTGAATCATCAACAGAAGAAATTGTGAAGAATTTGGACTATCCAACAACGGAAAAAGGCAGTGATAGCGCTGTTTATTTTGGAACAACAATCTATGATCCATATTATTGGTTAGAGGATGATTTAAGTCCTGAAACCGAAGCTTGGGTGAAAGAGCAAAATAGTTGTACGCAAGATTATTTAAGTCAAATCGAATTTAGAGATAAAATAAAAGATCGTTTTTCTGCCTTATGGGATTATGAAAAGGTTGGTGAACCATTTGTAAAAGGAGATCGAACGTATTATTATAAGAACAATGGTTTACAGAATCAGTATGTGATTTATCGTGAGATTGAAGGAGGGGATGATGAAGTGTTTATCGATCCGAATGATTTCTCTATAGATGGAACGATTTCTTTAGGAGATGTTAGTTTTTCAAAAGACGGTGATCTTGTTGCCTATTCCATTTCAGAGGGCGGTAGTGATTGGCGTAAAGTAATTATTATGGATGTCGCTACAAAAGCAATTTTGGAAGATACGCTTGTGGATGTTAAATTCAGTGGTATTTCTTGGAAAGGGAATGAAGGTTTTTATTATTCAAGTTATGATAAACCAAAGGGGAGTGAGTTATCTGCTAAAACCGATCAACATAAGTTATACTTCCATCAGTTAGGAACCAAACAAATTCAAGATCAACTTGTTTATGGAGGAACTGAAGCGCAAAAACGACGCTATGTCGGGGGGACGGTAACGGAGGATGATCATTATTTACTGATTTCAGGAGCAAATTCAACATCTGGAAATGAATTAATTTTGGTTGATTTACATGATCCAAAAGGCAAAATGATTCCTATCACAACAGATTTCGAAAGTGATGCTTATGTGATGGAAAATGTAGGATCGAAACTATACCTTGCGACAAATTTAAACGCACCAAATATGCGAATTGTAACCGTGGATGCTTCAAATCCTAGTTCAGAAAATTGGGTTGATTTTATTGCTGAAACGGATAACGTTTTAAGTCCTTCAACTGGTTCTGGTTTTTTCTTTGCGCATTATATGAAAGATGCGGTATCTCAAATCTTACAGTATGATTATGACGGAAATTTAATAGGAGATGTGGAACTACCGGGAATCGGAACAGCCGGAGGGTTTGGCGGTGAGAAAGATGCGGATCTGATTTATTTTTCATTTAGTAATTATCATACGCCATCTAGTATTTATTCGTTCGACCCTAAAACACGGATGTCCTCCGAATATTGGTCACCTGAAATTGCGTTTGATAAAGATGCTTTTGAATCTACGCAGGTTTTTTATAAATCCAAAGATGGAACAGAAATTCCTATGATTATTACACATAAAAAAGGCTTGGTATTGGATGGAACAAATCCAACAATTTTATATGGTTATGGCGGCTTTAATATCAGTCTGACGCCTTCGTTCAGTTTGTATAATGCCGTGTGGATGGAACAAGGTGGTGTTTACGCTGTTCCAAATCTCCGTGGTGGCGGAGAATACGGAAAGGCGTGGCATGATGCAGGCACACAACTGAAGAAACAAAATGTATTTGACGACTTTATCGCGGCTGCTGAATATTTAATTGCAAAGAACTATACATCTTCTGATAAATTAGCCATTAAGGGGGGTTCGAATGGTGGATTATTAGTGGGCGCGGTGATGACACAACGTCCAAATTTAATGAAAGTCGCATTGCCAGCGGTTGGCGTCTTGGATATGTTGCGCTATCACACGTTTACTTCGGGTGCCGGTTGGGCATATGATTATGGAACATCAGAACAGTCTGAAGAAATGTTTAAATACCTATTGGGTTATTCACCTGTGCACAATGTGAAAGAAGGAACAGTATATCCCGCAACTATGGTTACCACGGGCGATCATGACGATCGGGTAGTGCCAGCACATTCGTTTAAATTTATTGCGGAACTTCAAGCCAAACAGAAAGGACCAAATCCTGTACTCATTCGAATTGAAACCAATGGTGGGCATGGCGCAGGAACGCCCGTTTCAAAAATCATTGATGCCTACGCAGATGAAATGAGTTTCGTTCTTTACAATGTTGGCATCAATGATTTTAAATAAGAAGGTTTAATTATTGGGCGCTCTAGCAGCTAACCAACATTGAATTTGCCCTAATTGATCTGAGCTTAAAGTCGATCCTTGAGGCATTGATCGCGTTGTGAGTACTGTTAATTTCAGTTCAGATGGGGCGCATAAATAGAAGTATTAATCCTTCTAAAATAGGTCAATAAACTTCATCCTAAAAATCTATAACAGAACCTTAACAAGATTTGGTTCTTCTTTTTATTGCCTTTCGTAAGTATTAGAACCTACTGTCAAGAAGTCGCCTGACAAAGAGTAGGTCACCGATTCATCTGGCGGTGTATCATTCGTTATACCGCAATAATCAGACGTGCTTGTATTCATTAAATTGATCATGGATGCTGTGGAGGTATAGTCAAAATAGAAATAGATACCGAAATAGAGGCATGCACTCGTACAATCTGCCGCAAAAAAGTAACCTGTTCCATCCGCATTAAATTGATAATAATTCGAGTTGCCATCCGCATTGACACAGCCTGATGTGCGCATCCATTTACCAACAAGTTCGTCTGTGTCTCCTGAACCTGCTACTTCATCAACAGTAGACGTTCCAACTGTATAGGTATAGGATCTTCCATCTATCGGAACAAAATTCGCAATATCGATAATCGACTTGTTACCGCTCTCATTTATTACCGCTTCTAAATTAAACGTCTCGCCCGTATAACCGGCAATCTTTACTTTCATTTTTTTTGCATCATTCGGTGCAACATAATTAACGAAATCTTCGATAGAAATAGTAACATTTTCAGGTGCAGGATTCGTAACGGTTAGTGTGAAAGTTGTAATTCCGTATTTGTCGCAACTCAAAAGCAGTAACGTAAATAGAGGTATAAAAAGTAGTTTTTTTGATCGTTGTATTGGTTTCATAATTCTTTTTTTGAATAGTCCCAAACATACCACTAATTTCCAACAGTTGCAATAACCATGCGGTTAAAGAGGTTTTCGCCGAAGTATCTTCTGTTTAAGCGATAACAAAACTCATTGA
>Ga0222668_1000478_pt1 | contig 24999 bp, 21 predicted proteins | sample AntAcemetagen728_FD_179823 | JGI IMG/M metagenome (GOLD analysis project Ga0222668, IMG submission 179823) | Saline water microbial communities from Ace Lake, Antarctica - #728 | ecosystem: Environmental > Aquatic > Non-marine Saline and Alkaline > Saline | place: Antarctica: Ace Lake... | reverse complement strand
AGAATTCACATGGTATAATTCCAGGGAAACTGTTTGAATACCTTGCCACAGGAAGACCCATTTTAGCAGTGGTCGAAGATGATCAGAGCGATGTAGCGGAAATCTTGCGCGAGACGAAGAGCGGTGTATTCTTTTCCAGAAAGGATACCAGCGAATTGTCTGATTTTTTGGAGAAATCCGCTGGTGATTTTGGCTTTGGACCCAACCTAGAGGCTATTAAAAAGTACAATAGGAAAACCCTTACGGAGAAACTGGCCTCACTAATTCCATAAGAAACTGAAAGATGGAAGTCGTATGTATCATACCAGTTTACAATGAAGAGAAACATCTCAGGTTAACGCTGGACTCTCTTTTGGCTCAAAGCCGACGTCCTGATAAAATCATATTGGTTGACGATGGGAGCACAGACTCTAGTTTCCAAATTGCCATGGAATACATTGAGTCAAATGGATCGATGATCGATGTTTTGCAAAACGAGAAATCAGAGAGCCACTTGCCTGGTTCAAAGGTCGTACGTGCTTTTAATGAGGGTTTTAAGAGTCTCGACAAGGAGTTTGATTTGATTTGCAAATTTGACGCTGATCTGATCTTTCCTGAAAATTACCTGGAGAGAATCATTCAAATCTTTGAGAGCGATAATCGGGTTGGAATTGCAGGTGGAGTCTGCACGATTAAAGGAGAAGAAGGTTGGGTTCCTGAACAGGTTTCAGATAAAGATCATGTTAGAGGAGCGTTGAAAGCATACCGTCAAGATTGCTTTAAGGCTATCGGCGGAATTAGAGAGGGAATGGGTTGGGATACCTTGGATGAGCTCTTGGCGATATTTCGTGGCTTTAGGGTGGCCTGCCTTCCCGAGTTGGAGGTGAAGCATTTGAAACCAACAGGAGCAAGTTATTCTCCCAAGGCTCGGTACTATAAGGGGGAGGCGCTTTATCGAATGGGCTACGGTTTTCTACTGACGCTCATTGCTTCCATTAAGCTTGCTACATCGGAAAAATCACTCACCCGACTCTTTGATCATATGTCAGGTTTTCTGAGGGCGAAATTTTCCAATCAGCCAAAAATGGTATCGATCGAAGAAGAGCGTTTTATTAGAAAGTACCGTTGGGATAGAATTCGCCGGAAGGTGCGCTCTCGATTTTAATGATCGCTGCAACGCCGTGAAGCCTTAATGGCTTTAGCTTCCAAATAGAGAGCCTTTAATTCTTGAGGAAACCTTGGTCAAAACATCCTTTAGCATTGTTCTTTCAGTCTGTGTAATCATCAAACGATAGACAAATACTAAATAGCTTAAGATCAAAATTGACTTAAGCAGCAATCGAGGTAAGAGGGAAATCTCATTGGCGCTTACCCCCAATGCAATAATGACTGCGCAGCTAATAAGGAGAATAACAATGCGCTTCATGTCGTAATCTATTTTTACTAATTTTTGCGTTTTGGAGTAGGATATAATAGTCATGACCAAGTAACTGACTCCTGTGGCTGCCACAGCTCCATAGATGCCAAAATTTGGGATAAGTATGAAGTTTAGAGCGATGTTCAGGAGAACACCGATCACTGTCACGGTAGCATGGTGCTTGGTTTTTTTCGTTAGCAAGAAGATGTACAAGAAATAATTATTCATCGCCTTGAAAATGAAAATGTAGGCTATAAAGGGGACCAAAATGGCGGCGGTCCAATAGGCGGGTTCGCCACTGCTTAGAATTTTGGTTAACTCTTCTCCAAATACTGAAATGACCAGTGTCAGAAGGATCGTCAATCCCAAATAGAGGGTGAGTGTTTTTGAAAAGAAAGGTTTGAAATCTGGGCTCGTAAATTTCTTGTAAGCGATAGGCAAAAAGCCAAGCGAAAAACTGGCAATGATTAGGAGATTGGATAAACTGCCAATTTTATAAGCCAGAGCATATATTCCGACATCTTCAAATTGCCCGAAAATTTTAATAATCAAGCGATCTGATAATGTGAGAAGCAGGGCAGCAACGGTTGTGAAAATCAGTGGGCCACTGTACTTATATATCTGAACCCCAAAGTTCACGCTGAATTTGGGGCCAATATTCTTGACCTGAATCGGTATGGTAGAAATAAGAAACACCAAGTTTGAGTACATGATGGCCTTCACTGCCCCGTATATTCCAGCATCTTGTAAGACAACAAAATACCACACCAAGCCTACAAGGGTTATTAATTTGAGAGAGACGAGCAGAAGATAAGTCACAGATTTTTCTTTGAGTCTCATCAGTTGCAAGGGGATCAGTCCAAGAACTTCGAAAATGATTGAAAATGAGAGGAGCTCAAGAATAACTTGATAATCAGGACTCGAAAAAATGAGCTGGCTCAATTGTTTTGCAAAAGGAAAGGCGACTAGGGCAAAAAGAGCAGAAAGGATAATAATTAGGCCCAAGGAAGTCGAGTAAAGTTTCTTTTGGTCAGTAATGCTCGAAAGGTTGCTGCCTAGCCTTAGAAGAGCCGATGGAACTTGGAAAGAGACAATTCCAATTGCGAATTGCGCTAAAACTTCAAGGATAACTAGCTGACCATAATCATTAGTGCTCAGGCTTCCCGTGTAAAATGGTATGAGTACTAGACCTGCAGCCTTTATAGAAAGATTGCTCATCCCATAAATTAGAGTCTGTTTAAAAGTGTTTTTTACGTCTTTAAACATGGGCTCCCGTCACGACATTTGAAACTGTTTTCATTGATCTGCGGCTCTCCTTGTTCTTTTCTGGACTATACATTTCTTGATGTACAAGATTAAGAATTGCGGTAAATATAGTGGATCGCCCGTTTATCCCTCCTTTCATTTCTTGAACCTGCCAGAAGTAGAGGAGACATTTATTTTATTCAAGTAGTCGCTTTATTATTTTGACTCTTTAAGTTGTTCCTGCGAGGTATGGATACGTTGTGAAATTCACTTCTCCTTGAGAACAATTGTTGCGAATAAAAGGGCGGAGGTTATAGAGTTACCATCAAATAGAGCAACCACAACAAAGTCTGAAGCTTAAATCTTCCAGACTCTTCATTCGGAACTGATTCTCAAAACGGTTAATTTCAATATCGAAGCTATATCTTTAAGGCAGTGAGGCTTTCCAGAACATATATAATTGTCGTGCCATTTCTTTTGCTGATCGCAAATTGTTTCGGTCAACTGGAAAATGGTTTGCTTTTGCACTATGAGCTCGATGGCGATTATACTGATTCGTCTCCAAACGGATATGACGGTACTCCTATAGACATCACATTTATAGATGATCAATTTGGTATCCCTTCGAGTGCGGTACTTTTAAATGGTGTCACATCAAGGGTTGACTTTCCAAATATCCCAGAGTTGGAGCCTGACTTTCCAATGTCATTTGCCGTAAAGACAAGGTTTGACCTTATAAACGGCCAACAAATTGTTTTTGCTACGGATTTCTCGGGATCTACTCACAGTGGGGCTTGGTTGCAACTCTCTTCATCTAGGGACATAGCGGTGAGCTACGGAAATGCGCAGGGCGGATTTACAGGTTCTACTCGCCACGGAAAAGTCGCACCCCTGCCAATTGATGCTGGGACTTGGTATAATGTGGTAATAATCATTCGTGGATTTCAAGATATAGATATTTACATCGACTGTGAATTGATAGAGGGTTCGTACAATGGTTCTGCAACTTCAATTGGCTATACTAATGGAGTAGGAAATCTCGGGAGAAAGAGTGCAAACCCAATCGCCGTTCTACCACCTTATTTTTTTGAAGGTGCAATCGATGATTTTTGGTATTGGGATAGGGAGCTAACGGAGGAGGAGGTTCTTGGCCTTTGTGAAATTGAAGAACCTTGCTTGGGTTCATTATCAGTCCCCGATATTTCTGGTTGTGTCAATGAACCCATTGAGTTTTTGTTGGACCTTGAGGACGAAAATTCAGATATCCTGACGTATTTCTGGGAATTTGAAGACGGAGCTTCATCAAATTCGAGTAATTTGACTTTAACTTATCCTAACGAGATCACGCAGGACTTCACATTGATTATCACCACCGAAGATGATTGTGTCTACACTACTGCAGGAACTTTGACAGTCGAGTTTCCACCAGCGCCATTTATGCAAAACGAATTTAATATATGCAGTAGCGATGAAATAGATCTTGACTTTTCTGATTTGCCATTCGACGTTTTCAATTCTGAGGGCGAGGCAGTCGTAGCAGCTCTGATTTCAACTGGCGGCACCTACATTTTCACAGGTCAAAACGCTTGTTCAAGTTTTGAAGAAGTCGTCTTAGTGAATGAAACCGTAATCGATCCACCTTCTTTTGGCGATTTCGAGTTTCTCTGCCAAGGACTAGACACTCTAGCTATTGGATTCAATTCCAGTGCTTACGATTACTTGTGGGATTCTGGATCGCAGGAGCCAAGCATTCTCGTTTTTGAATCAGGTCAAAATGAGGTTCTGGTTACTGACACTGCGGGCATTTGCAGCGAGTCTTTTATTTTTCAGGTCAACAGTTTTCCGTTTGCGCCTTCGGAGATATTTGAGTTTCCTGCTGTAGAGATTTGCCTCGAAGGTCAAACGAACATCAACTTCCCACCTCAATTCGGTCCATATACATTTTCGGATACCTCTGCTGGCTTGACTTACACAGCCACAGAAACGGAGTCTTTATCGTTCACCTATTCAGATGGATGTTACACTTATCAGGATACGCTCTTTATTTCTGTCGAGTCGTGCTTGTGTCCAGCGTGGGTGCCCAATGTCTTTACTCCGAACGAAGATGGCTTAAATGATTTATTCAAACCTGTCTTGGATTGCGAAGTTTACGCTTACCAAATGCTGGTATTCAACCGTTGGGGTCGAGAGATTTTTCAATCCAATGACATAAATACCGCTTGGAGGGGAGAATCCCCGAATTCTGATTTCTATGCCAGCACTGGCATATATGTTTACTTGATCGTATTCAGTCAAGAACTAGATGGGCTGAGGGTGCCCACAGAATTGACGGGAACAGTCACCTTATTGAGATAAGACTATCTCGCCACTTGAAATTTCTTCACGACTTTTTGACCATTTGAGATTACTTCGAACAAGTAAAGCCCCTCGTTGAAATTTGAAACATCGAGCCAATTTTGATTCTCGTAGATTCCCGTTTTCACGACTTTTCCAGTGATGTCTGTTACGCGATAAGCTGTCCCAAAGGGTAGCCCAGTTAAATGGAGCTGAGCCGAAGCTGGATTTGGGTAGAGCTTTATCTTTTCTCTCTCCAGTTCTGTTGAGCTCAAAAGACTTGTGACCTGCACATTTTTGCAAAAATTATCTCCTCCACATCCATTGTTTATAACAAGGCACACCATGTAGGTTCCAGTGTTTTGATAAGTATAGACAGGGTTTTGTGCTTCACTGAATCCTCCATCATCGAAATTCCAAATGTAGCTGTAGTCTTCTCCACCTTCGGCGAAAAAGGACACTGAAGCCCCATCTACTTCAAAATCATAATCGCCACTTGGAGCAGGACATCTTTCGATAAATATGGTGTAGAAAGCACCGCGGTTCGTTCCACCGTCGTCATCACCCTCGGCACTGACCACCAAGTCAATGGTGCCATCTCCATTTAGATCTCCTACTGTTGCAATTCTAGCTGCCAGTTGGTCTTCGGTTGCGAGATCAAAAGTGAAGTTCCCTTCAAAACGATTGATCTTTTTTTCATTGATTACCCAACCATCTGGATGCATGAAGAGAATCCAGACTGAGCCAATGTTCATTCCCCCATCATCGTCACCGGGTGCGCCTACAGCCAAGTCAATAGATCCGTTTTCGTCCAAATCACCGATGGCTCGCACACTCGAACCAAATTCATCATTTACATTTAAGAATCCACCAAAATCGCCTTCTAGTCTCGAGATTTTCTGAACGTGAGCCAGCGTCTCACTATTGCTGCCATAAAGGATATAGACAGCGCCAAAATTTGTGTCTTGATCATCATCGCCAGGAGCTCCGCAGAGGATGTCCATGTTTCCATCTTGGTTCACATCAGTTATGCTCAATCCACTACCGAATTGGTCCCCCTCATCGATTCTGTCGCCGAGAAGCGGATGATTAACATCGATGGTTTCCAGTAGCGATAACCCTTCAAAGATGTCCCCTTCGAATCGGTATATGCTTCCCTCGTTGTGCATAGAAGTGGCATAGAGAACCCCTTGTTCAAAAGCCAGATACTCACCCAGCCGTTCCGATGTTGTTGCTATTTCTGTAGAAAGGAAAAGCTCTTCTAACTGATAAGTTCCAGCCTGACTCGAAAGGGCGAATAGCTTTCCGCCATCTATCCCAGGCGCACCGACAATGAGTTCGTTCAAATTGTCTGAGTTGAGATCACCAATATCCACAACAGCAGCGCCGAATTCGGAGTTGGTCAGATTGTCGAAATATGAAAAGTCAGCAGTAGAGACGAGAAATTCAGAGGAAACTGATCCGTCATCATTCAAATCAATAATCAGGAATTCACCGTTTTGGCTGTATGGTGATGCAGCAAATATTCTGCTGTCATTCTGAGATTCCATAACGTAGCCGAACCCTCCACTATTGGATAGAGCAGTTTCTAGGTTTCCGGCTTCCGCAGAAACCTTTTGAAAATCGGCAACGGTGCCTGTTTGTCCGAGTAAAAATTGGGCAGAAAAAAAAGCCCCTGTTAGAAGTAGAGCGTGTTTCATGATCTTACATGTTTATAAAACGCGTTCAAGGGGACTACCTGCTTTTACGCTCAATGAAGCAGAAAGTTTCTACGAATTGTGATAGGGCTCATTATTCAGAATAGTGAAGGCGCGGTAAATCTGCTCAACAGTGAATAGTCTGATCATTTGGTGTGAAAAGGTCATTTTTGAAAAGGCCAATCTCACAGGGAATTGATCGTAAATGGATTGGTCGAAGCCAAATGCACCACCCACAACAAAGACCAATCTTTTTGGCCCAGCATTCATTTTTTTTTGTAGAAATCCAGCAAATCCTTCACTAGTGAACTGCTGTCCCTTTTCGTCAAGAAGAATGACCGTGTCGGAGCTATCCAGTTTTGACAATAGGGCCTTCGCTTCGTGACGCTTTCTTTCTTCGGGGTCTAGTTTCTTCCATTTCTTTTCTTCTGGGATAAGCACTTCTTCAAACGGTACATAACGCTTTATCCGTGAAGCGAAGGTATCGAGGCCAGTCTCCAAATAGCCTTTATCCGTTTGACCAATGATGGCGAGGGCAATTTTCATAGAACAAAAGTAAGGTGAATCAATGATAGGGTGAATTCTTATATTTGACTCAAACGGCCCGCTTTTTGCTCGGCGCAAGTCTATTTATTTTACAATGAAAAAGCTGATTCTATTTCTATCCATCTTAATGTCTATATCCACAGCAATGGGGCAGGATGTCGAAAAAGATGCCATTTCAGAGGCAATCGAATCGAGCGATCCACAAAAAATAGCGGTTTACTTTATGCCTTCAGTAGATCTGACTGTAGAGTCGGCGGAGGGCGTATACAGTAAGGATCAAGCGGAAATGATCATTCGAAGATTTTTCGAGGATCATGTTCCCAAAGGATTTGCTCTCAAGCATCAAGGAAAATCAAAACTTGATGACTATTACTACATAGGAACTTTAAAGACTGAAAAAGGAGAATATCGACTAACCTTTTTCTTGAAGAAAACGGAAGATCAATTCCGCATCAAGCAGATGCGAATTGAAAGTACGCCTTAGTTTTTTTTAGCCAAAAGGCGATCGTAAGTGCTCAGCTGATCGGCAATAAAATGTTTTCTGCTAAATCTGTCTCTTCCTTCCAACGCATTTTTTGCCCATACATTCAACTCTTCCCGATCTACCAAAAGTCTTTCCATCGCTGCGCTTAAATGTTCAACGTCGTATTCAGATAATACCAATCCATCGACATTGTTTCGCACCACTTCTTTGCATCCTCGGCTATTAATAGTAATCACAGGAACGCCCATGGATAGCGACTCCATTAGATTCACAGGTAGGCCTTCGCGCTCACTCGGGAAGACGTTTAAATCAGCAATGGCGAGATAATCCTGGACGTTTTCTTTCCATCCAGCTCTAACTATATCACTGTCTTCCTTTAGCGCTTTTTCAAAATGTTGTTGCTTTGAAGTAGGGTGAATGCGGTCTTTCTCCCCAATTAGCAAAAGCTTGATATCGCTATGCCTCTCCTTTAGCTGGAGAAATGATAAAACCACCTTGTCAAAACCTTTGAAGTGTGTTTGTCTGCCAATGAATATGAAAACGAAATCTTCTTTTTTCACCCCGTTTTCATCTCTGAGTATCTGTTTGGTTTCTTCGCTCACGTTCTTTGGGTCAAAACGATCTAAGTCGCATCCCATGCCGAAAGAGTTCAAAACACTTACCGTTGCTTTTGGAGCTTTTTCTTTCAGGTATTCTTTGTCGTCTTGTGTGAGAACAAAGACTTCATCAACTCTCTCTGAACTCCATCGTTCGGCTTGTGAAATGGCGTATTTGCGCCATCCTTTAATTAAGGGCGAGCTTAGGCCGTGTATGGTGCCAGTTGATACAGGCCAGGGGTCTTTTTTGCCCAGCATGGTAGTAAACAATGCTGCGGAAAAGTGAATATTGATTAAGTCGGGCTTAATTTCTTGGACTAGAGCATTTACCTGTCTTGCCGCCGAAATGTGCTTGAGTGGAGCTAGTGCTCTTGGGAAATCGATGTGGTGTACCTCGCATTCTATACCTCTGCGGTAGGCATCGATCCGAGCAATATGCTTTCGCGAAGTGGCTAGGTGAACCTCATGGTTGCGCTCAATCAATTCATGAGTTAAGTCCTCAAGAAAGGTGAAGTAATTGGTGATGGATGGGATAACAAAAAGAAGCTTCATTAGTGCAAGTCGTTGCCAGTACAAATATAGAAATCCGTTACTGCCGATATCCAATCCAATTTTAAATGAAGGCTAATTCAGCTTTAACTGATCGCCTGCTTTGGCTTGGTAGTTCGTGGCTAGCTCTGAGAATTTCAAAATCTTTTTGATTTTGACTCCGTACTTCTGCGAGACATCGCGAAGTGTCTCGCCTTCTCTTACAGTATGAATGTCGTAATCTCGGTTTCTGCCTCTTTTGGGTTGAAGGTATACGATCGCGCCCTTTTTGATACGCTCACTATCTCCCAAGTCATTGTACTTCTTTATTTGCCATAGGCCCATGTCCATGCGTTTGGCAAGTGCTTCGGGAGTATAGTCACCATCGGCGATTACGTATTTTATCCGATTGGAGCTTTGTTGAATTTGCAAACCTCTTTGAATCTCCAACACAATCTCACCGCTCGAGCCTGTGGGCTTAGTAGATTTTTTTTTGGCATTGCGGTTAGATTCAGGTTTATCGTATTGAGTCAGATTGTTTTCCTCAATCAATCTTATCAATAAGTCGGGATACTTGGGGTTTGTCGCATACCCCGCCTTTTTTAGACCTCTTGCCCAAGACTTGTAGTCCGTTAATCGGTAGTCGAATAAGAAACTGTATCGGCTTCTTTGCAAAAATACGCTGTGATCGTCAAAGCTTTCCTGAGCGCTGCGGTACTTCCGAAAACACTCATTTCGCTTGTCGTCGTCGTGGTAGACTTTCTTTCCTTGCCAATCATGGCATTTTATGCCGAAGTGATTATTAGCCCCTCGGGCCAATTCACTATTGCCATCTCCGCTTTCCAAGATGGCTTGCGCCAAAGTGATGCTAGCGGGGATTCCATATTTCTCCATTTGGTCGATCGCAACGTCTTTCCATTGGGCAATGTACTCCGCTCGAGTATTGCGCTTATTGGGATCTCCCTCAGCCAAGGCCGCAAGAGATATAAAGAAGGCTAGTAGGAGTGTAACTTGCTTTCTCAACATGTTATCAACAAGGTATTTGGTGTGTAAATAAACAAGTTTCCCAAAGTTATCGGTACTTTCAGTGTTCAAAGTTAGTGCTCCTTGCACTTATCCACAGAGAGCTGTGTAATTAACAATTCTAGTAAATTTTCATTCCTTCTCTTGCTTCCATTGCAGGGATTCCTTGCATGCCTCCGCTGTGTATAAGTAGCCATTTTTCATTTCTATCAAGCTTCACTTTATTTGCCAATTCGTACATCGCAAAGGCTGTCTTCCCGGTGTACACAGGGTCGAGTTTAACGCCTGTTTCAATGGTGAAATTGCGCATGAATTCGATCAGCTCAGGTTTTATTTTGGCGTATCCTCCAAAGTGTGCGTTGGTGATCAGGTGAATCTTCGAAAGTATTTCTATCTCGGTTTCTTCATCATTGAATGTCTTCTTCACGCATGCGCTAACGGTATCGTACAAAAAATCACCTCCCTTTAAAGCTGAGACACCATAAATGTCGGCGCCAGTTCTATTGGCAATAGCCATACCGCTCAAAGTTGTGGCAGTGCCACAAGCCACAAAGATTCGATCGTATTTTAACTCCAACTCTGACATGATCTCGCTGCAACCTTGAACGCCGTAGTGGTTTTGACCTCCTTGAGGAATGAGGTAGAATGGTCCGAAACGGTGGCGCAGAGATTCAATATAGTCACGGTCTTCTATTTCGCGAAATTCCGCTCGACTCACTCGGTGAATCTCCATGCCGTTCTGAGTTGCTGATTTGAGCGTTGGGTTTTCCAAGTCGACTTCTTCTCCTCTGATTATTCCGATGGTTTTGAGCCCGTGTAATTTTGCTGCGGCCGCTGTGGCTGCGATATGATTGGAGTGAGCTCCACCAAAAGTTAAGATGGTCTCTCTTTCACTTTGTATCGCGTTGCGGATATTCCATTTTAATTTCCGCCACTTATTCCCCGAGACTTCATCGTGAATCAAGTCGTCTCGTTTGATGGAGAGAAGTATTCCCTTTTTATTCAAAAATTCTGTTGGTACCTCCTGTTCTATCGATGGAAGTTGAAAAGTTTTCATTGCCTCAAAGGTAGTTTCAATGCCTTACCTTCGCTATGTGGCGAGGTTAAAATCTTTTTTTCGAAAAGGTCAACTGGAGGTTGGCTGCGACGAAGCAGGTCGCGGATGCTTGGCAGGGCCAGTTGTGGCTTCAGCTGTCATTCTTCCCAAAAGATGGAATCATCCGCTTTTGAATGACTCAAAAAAATTAACGGAAAACCAGAGGGATAAGGTGAGAGAAGCCATATTGAATGATGTCGAACACCATTCGGTTGGCGTCTGCAGTCATCAAGAGATTGATGAAATCAATATTCTCAATGCCTCTTTTTTGGCAATGCATCGAGCCCTTGATGGCTTATCTGTAATTCCCGATTGCATACTCGTTGACGGGAATCGGTTTACTCCTTATCATTCCATCAATCACTTCTGCATTATTCAAGGCGATGGGATTTACAGGAGCATTGCAGCTGCTTCCATTCTTGCCAAGACCCATCGAGATGCACTTATGAGAGAGCTACATAAAGAGCATCCTGAATATGGATGGGATAGAAATAAAGGGTATCCCACCAAAAGCCACCGGAAAGCTATCGCTGAGATCGGAGCCTCACCTCACCACCGCATGTCCTTCAGGCTGCTGCCACAGCTGGGAAAAGAGCTTTAATTTCTGCTCACACCAATCTGTTTGAACGAGAGGGTGTAACTTCAAGGCATTACGGAAAGCTTCCTTAGATTATGTACGTATACCTCAGTTTATCAGCTAGATGGTTCGATAGCAACGCGCGAATTTTTTAGCGAAAGCGATCTCACAACCGAAGGTCTTGTAATGAAGTGGACTCTGGTCAATGTGATGCCTTGAGTGCTGCTGAAGAGACTCTTTTTAAAACAAGTGAAAGGAAGATAGCGGACTTATAGACAGACTCTACTTAACTTTACACCAAATGCTTTATTTGTGCTGAGAAAAATCCTAAACGTCGTCATCCTAGGCGGACTTGTGGCGATTGCCTTTTACTGGTTTTATCGAGATTTTGAAAGACCCGAAACGGATGATTTCGATACGCTATCGGCTATTCCACAAACCGCTGCGGTTATTTTTGAATCTCGTGATTTGACCGAAGTATGGCGGGATCTATCGTCGGAGAGTTTGATCTGGGATGAACTACAGGCTACAGATTATTTTTTTCGTCTCAACGATTTGGGGCAGAATTTAGATAGCCTCATTCGAAATGACTCCAAATTGCGTGGTCTACTTGCGGCAAAACCAATTGCAGTGTCAGTCCACATGACAGGTGGCCAAGAGTATGGATATCTATTTGCGATGCAGCTTGACCTGGATGCAGATCAGCCCGAAGTTCACGAGGCTTTGCGTACAACTTTTCGTTCCACAGAAAACGAATCAAGGGTTTACGATGGAGAAAACATAAACTCCTTTTTATCACCATTTTTTGATGGGCGGATGTTCTACTTTATCAAGGGTGAACTCTTGGTGTTTAGCCTTTCGGAGGTTCTTGCTGAGGAGTCCGTAAGAACCTTGGTGCAGAATGCATCTGTCTTGGGTCAGAAGCAATTTATTGCAGTAAGACAAACTATTGATGATGATGCAAGAGCCCATCTGTATGTGAACTACGAGCAATTGAAGCCAATCCTTGCCCAGTATGCTTCATCCAAAAGTCAAGAAGCCGATTTCTTTAATCAGCCCTTTGCAGACTGGTCTGCACTTGACTTTTCGATTAAAAATGACGCGGTATTTTTGAATGGATTTGTTGTTGCTAGCGACAGCTCTCGCGCATGGCTTGATGCATTTTCTAGGCAAGAGCCACCCAAGATTAGGCTTTTGAAGTACCTCCCTTCTAATACAGCATATTTCGCCTTTTTAGGATATGGAGATTATCGAACCTACCGTATAGAGAAGCGCAAAAAGCTAGAAAAAAACGGGAGCTTATTCAAGGCTGACAATACAATTCAAAAGATCAATCAAGCCTGTAATTGTGATTCCGAAAACTTAGGTGCTTCTTGGATAGGGAGTCAGGCCCTTGCTTTTATTACTGAGCCATCTTCAAAAGAGTACGATCAAAATATGTTTGCCGTTTTTGAGTCTGAGGATTCTGAAAGTGCTGTGGATTTACTGAAAGAATTTGCTTCTGGGATGGGTGAGTTGGAGGAGCTGGAATTTGAGGGGGAAAGCTACTTCCGGCTGCCTGTTGGCGACTTTTATGGAACTGCTGTAGGAAGCGTTTTTGGGGGTCTTGTCGATCCATTTGTGGCGCGTGTAGAAGAGGCCATTGTCATGGCCAATTCTGAGAATGCCATCAGGAGCTATTTTTCTGCCATTCAATCAGGGCGATCATTCCTTGAAACGGAAGAATATGGAGACTTGCAAAATCACCTTTTTACAGACGCGCATTTCGTTCTTTACAGCTCATTGGCAAAAAGTCCATCGATCTTTCGAAATATTTTGGACGAGAAATTTGACGGTGGCCTAGAGCGTCAAACGGAGGTATTGCGGAACTTCAGATCATTCACTTATCAAATCAGCCATTCGACGGGAGACTTATTTTACAACAACGTATACCTCAAACAAGGTTCGGATTATAAAAAAGAAACAGGGGCCTTGTGGGAGGTGAAACTCAAGGCGGAGGCCAATGGAAAAACACATCTGGTAAAAAACCATTACACGGGTGTTCTAGAGACCTTAGTTCAGGATAAGAACAATAGAATTTATTTGATTTCCAACAACGGTAAAGTTGTTTGGGAAACCACATTGGACGGCCCAATTATGGGCAGTGTCAAACAGGTGGATGTCTACAAGAACAAGAAGCTTCAAATGCTTTTTAACACACCCAACAGAGTGTATTTACTCGATCGAAACGGGAATGCAGTGGAGTCCTTTCCAATAGAATTGAAGTCTGCAGCTACTGCCGAAGTGAGCGCGGTCGATTACGATAAGAGCCGCGATTACCGAATTTTTATTCCGACTGAAGGAGAGGAAATTCTTTGTTTCGATTCTTATGGAAAGCTGGTGCAAGGATGGAATTATACTGGTGGGTCGGGTGACATTGTTCTACCCGTCGAGCATATTAGAATAAAACGCAAAGACTACTTATTTTCCTTAACGGAAGGGGGAGATGTTTTACTCCTGAATAGGAAAGGAGAACCCAGACACAAAGTTTCTAAAAAGGCTGCAGGGTTTGAGTTGGGTGGGTATAAACTCGATATCGGATCGAAAATCAGTAATTCCTCACTTTACTTTGCTGACTTAACGGGCACGGCATTTCGATTGCGATTTGACGACAGCATAGAAAAACTCCAGCCACGGCCACAGAATTCATCTGACTATTTCTTTGCCAAGCTGGACAATGACGACTCCATGGATTTTGGCTTACTCTATAAAGAGTCTTTTGCGGCCTTCAGCTTTCAGGGAGATATCCTTTTTGACACTGAGCTCTCGCAGAGTGATTCTGAACAAATAGCCGTGCACCGCTCAGGAAGTTCAACGTTATTGAGCGTGCTCAATTCTAGCCAAAATCAAGTCTACCTTTTTGATGTCAATGGCAAGGCCATTCCTGGCTTTCCCGTGTTCGGTTCGTCTATCCCCTCTTTGGGAGATATCAACCTCGACGGGTATTCCAATCTAATTACAACGGGGAAAGGTGGTCATGTTTACGCTTACTCGATAGAGCAGAATTAAAGTCTGGACATCTTAGTCGAGTGTCTGCCCCAGGGAGTTCAAGATCAAGGCTTGCGTAGCTATGAAAATAAGGACTCCGCCATAGGCGGGTGCCAGTATTGCTTTCAGCTTGATCTAAGATTTTCAGGGCAAGTAATTAGATCAAGCAGAAGGCATGACGTAAGGCAGATATTGGAATGTACGGACAGATTAATTAGTCTTTTACGCGCTCGTTGTACTCGCCCTTGCGCGTATCTACTTTGATTTTGTCTCCTATTTCAATGAAGAGAGGAACTCGAATCTCAGCTCCCGTATCAATCGTAGCAGGCTTCATCGTGTTTGTGGCTGTATCTCCTTTTACGCCCGGCTCTGTGTAGGTTACTTCTGCTTCTATAAACGAAGGAAGATCTACTGACAATGGCGTCTCTTCGTCGGCATTGAAGATGATCGTTACCATCATTTCCTCCTGAAGGTATTCTGGCTGCTCTACCATGTGCTTTTCGATGAAAATCTGCTCAAACGTGCCAGTATGCATGAAGTGATATCCATTTTCTTCTTGATACAAATACTGGTGAGGACGGTTCTCAATTCTTACAGGGTCAATGGAATGACCTGCCGAAAAAGTGTGGTCTATGGTTTTGCCGTTTTCGAGGTTCTTTATTTTCGTTCTTACGAAAGCTGGACCTTTACCGGGCTTCACATGTTGAAATTCTACTACGAAGTAAAGTTTGCCATTGTGACGGATGCAAAGTCCGTTTCTTATATCTGAGGTGTTCGCCATTTTTCTTGTGTTTAGAGTTCTTACATTTAGTTCAGTGGCCGAGCTAGAGAGTCCATTAGCAAAGCGCAGGTTGGTTAAAAATCAAGGTTGACCTTTGTCAATGACTGTTTTTAAAACAAGTGCAACGCCGATAATGGACTCTACAAGCAGACACTATTTAAGCCAAAAATAGAAAATTAGATAGGCTTGAATTTTTCAATTTCAATTTTTTCTTCGCAAAAGAAGTATTCATCCTCCTGCAGGTTCGAAGCTACAAGTAAAATTCTGTCCATTCGAAATTCTTCAATAGTGCTTCTGTACCAGTCGATTGCTTTTCTGTCAAGGTTGCTGGTGGGCTCGTCTAAGAAGATTGCCTTGACGTCGCTCATTACGGCTAGACCAATTCTGACGCGTTGCTTCATTCCAGATGAAAAATACTTGACCGGCTTATTGGCAGCTCTTTTAAGGTCTATCAGTTCGGAGAAATCCGAGACCTGAATTTGTTGAATGGAAGGCTTAAGCGAGAAATGAAATTTCGCCAATTCATCGAGGGTTAGCTCTTCGTAAAGCTCGAGATAAGGAGCGCAAATACTGAAGTATTTATAGGCGTCAGATTGTTTGACGGTTTTACCGTTAAAGCGGTAGATCACTTCGCCAGAGCTGAGTGGGGCATATCCAAAAACGGATCTGAGTGCTGTGCTTTTTCCCGATCCGTTTCCTCCTAAAAAAACAGTGGCGCTTCCCGATCGAAAAGTCGCATTGAGATTCTTAAAAATCCATTCGCTGTTGTAGCGTTTCCCAGCATTTTTGAGATCAATCTCAAACATTCTGGAGCCCCTTCATAATTCCCTTATCGGAAGAGCGTATGAAGGAGATGATTTGCTTTACTTCGTCGATTTCAGGCACTTGTTCTTCCACCATTTCGATGGCGCGGGTCATGTTTCGGTTTTGGATGTAAATGAGGCGGTAAGTGTCTTGAATAGCACTGATTACTTTCTCCTCAAAACCCCGCCGTTGCAAACCAATTGAATTGACACCAGCGTATGACAAGGGTTCTCTTGCCGCCTTCACAAAGGGTGGTACATTTTTGCGAACGTGTGAGCCTCCAGCAATAAAGCTATGAGCTCCGATTGTAATAAATTGTTGCACAGCAACTACACCTTCTAGTATGGCATAGTCTTCTATCGTAACGTGACCAGCAATATTGGCTGAATTGGCCAAGATGCAATTGTTCCCAACGAAAACATCGTGGCCCAAATGGGTGTAGGCCATCAGAAGGGAGTTATTTCCAACCTCGGTTTTCCCTCGGTCTACAGTGCCCCTATTGATTGTAACACATTCGCGAATGGTGGTATTGTTGCCAATCTCAGCGGTCGTTCTCTCTCCTTTGTATTTCAGATCTTGGGGCCTAGCGGAAATGACCGCACCTGGGAATATTTCGCAATTCTTTCCAATTCTTGCGCCATCCATAATGGTGACGTTGGAATGAATAACCGTTCCATCGCCTATTTCCACATCTCCATGGATTGCCGTAAAAGGGCTTATTTGAACATTTTCGCCAATGCGAGCCTCTGGATGAATGCTGGTTAATTTGTGGATCATTTGTCTTTGATAATCTGTGCCATGAGCTCTCCTTCACTTACCACTAGGCCATTCACATAAGCAGTTCCTTTCATTTGAACGATCCCTCTGCGAATCGGAGAAGTGAGCTTAAGATGGAAAATAACTGTATCGCCAGGGCCGACTTTGCGTTTGAATTTGACCGCATCAATTTTCATGAAGTAAGTGCTCCATCTTTCGGGCTCTTCTACATTATGCAATGCTAAAACACCACCTGCTTGAGCCATGGCTTCTATTTGAAGTACGCCAGGCATAACGGGATTTCCAGGGAAATGTCCCTGAAAGAAAGGCTCGTTGATGGTCACGTTCTTAACGCCTACAATGGCATTTTCATCGAGCTCAAGAATTTTATCGATCAGGAGAAAAGGGTAGCGGTGTGGTAAAATCCCCATGATTTGATTCACATCGTAAACTGGGGTCTTTGTGAGGTCGAATTCAGGACCTTTTTTCTTCTCTTCTTTAATGAGGTTTTTGATGATTTTCCCAAAAGAAATGTTTCCTGCGTGGCCTGGTCTGGCTGCAAGGATATGTCCTTGAATGGGTTTTCCTACCAAGGCTAAATCACCAATAATGTCTAAAAGCTTGTGTCTTGCCGGCTCATTTTCAAACTGAAGTTTCACGGTGTTTAAAACACCAATACCCTCCACTTTTACTTCAAGGTCTTCTTTGCCGAGCATTCTGGCAATTTCCTGATACTCCTCTTGGCTGCGCTCTTTTTCTACCAGAACGATCGCATTGCTCAAGTCGCCACCTTTGATAAGGTTATTCTTTGCCAAGAACTCTAGTTCTTTCAAGAATACAAACGTCCGACACGAGGCGATTTCTTTTTGAAACTCACCGATCTCGTACATGGATGCATGCTGTGTGCCAAGCACAGGAGAGTTGTAGTCTACCATCACGGTGATGCGAAATTCATTGCCGGGTGTAGGCACGGCCAGCATCTCTACATAACCTTTCTCATCCTCGTAGTACAGATTTTCTTTTAAGGTGAAATAGTCTTTTTCTGCTTCTTGGTCCACAATTCCCACTCGCTGAATCCCTTCTACAAAATCCTTGGCGCTTCCATCCATGATGGGCACTTCGATTCCGTTGAGTTCAATCAATGCATTGTCTACTTCACTTCCGTAAAGAGCGGCTAGAACATGTTCGGTGGTATTCACCTTCACATCACCGATACCTATTGTCGTTCCTCGATTGGTAGATATTACGTGATCGAGATCTGCCTTGATCGTTGGTTGTCCTTCAAGGTCTATTCTCTTAAAGGCATATCCGTGATTGTCAGGTGCGGGGTAAATGGTCATCTCGACCTGTTCTCCCGTGTGGAGTCCTATTCCTTTAAATTCGAGTTTGCCAGCAAGGGTCTTTTGCTTAGTGCTCATTCGTTGGTTGTTGCTTTAAGATTTTTAATTTCTTCTTTGAGTGCCTTGATTTCTTTCATCAAGTCGGGAAGGTTCTTGAACCCTACGTAGGATCTTTTGTAGTCCCCAATTGGCATAGCCGGAGAACCTTGCATAATTTTCCCTTCCTCTTTAATACTATGTCCTATACCGCTTTGAGCGGCAATTTTGACGCCGTCGGCAATGGTTATGTGACCAACCATTCCAACTTGTCCACCTATCATGCAGTTCTTGCCGATTTTTGTTGATCCAGCTATTCCCGTTTGAGCGGCAATAACCGTGTTCTCGCCAATTTCTACGTTGTGGGCGATCTGGATGAGGTTGTCAATTTTTGCTCCTTTTCGGATAATGGTATGACCTAGAGTAGCTCTGTCGATGGTTGTTCCTGCTCCTATCTCTACGTGATCTTCAATAATCACATTCCCTATCTGAGCTACCTTTTGGTAATTGTTTTCACTGTTTGGCGCAAAGCCAAAACCATCACCACCAATGATAACTCCCGAATGGATAACACAATGGGAACCCACTTCGCAATCGGCCAAAATTCTTGCGGCTGGGTGAATTAAAGTGTTTTCTCCAAGACGCGCATTTTGACCGATATAAGATTGAGGAAAAATCTTTGTTCCATCCCCTATTATCACTCCAGCCTCTATAACCACGCCGTGACCTATATACACATCGCTGCCTATAGTGGCCGTGTCATCGATAAAAGCATTTTTTGATATTCCCTTTCTGTCGTACTTGAATTGATTGTAGAGCTCGAGAAGTTTTGCGAAACTCGAATAAGCATCTTCGACCTTAATGAGAGTTAGTCCTTCGGGTAGATTTTTTTCGGGTTCAAAATCTTTGGAAACGATAACCAGGCTAGCTTCCGTAGTGTAAATAAACTCCTTGTAAGCAGGGTTAGCTAGGAAAGATAACGTGTCTTTTTTACCATCGTCGATTTTACTCAATCCCGATACTTCTGCGTTAATATCTCCAACAACTTCTCCTTCAAGAAGTTGAGCAATTTGTGAGGCCGAAAATTTCATCAGGCCAAATATATAAATTAACCCCTTAGCTTTTCCTCTACTGACTTAAGGCAAAAGAGCACGTTCTTTTTGACTGTTTTCGTCTGCGCTATTAGTGCGCGATTGTCCGAGGCTTCAGCTAAATCTATGGTGCTCCCGTCCTTTTTGAGAATTAGAATTCTATTGGATTCATTGTCGTATGCACTGTTTACCAGCTCATCTACCTGAAGGTAATAATGAAGCTGGTCGGGCTCGATATTGAGATGATCCAAAGTGGCGGACTTCATGCGCTCCATGTAATCTGGATCAAATGGTTCATTGCTCAGTTTTACACGAAACAACTTTCGGTTGATCAACCTTGCGCAAAGATCAGACAATATGGGATCATCATTTTCACTCCAAACCTTTATCGCTCCCATAATGTCATAGTCATCGAGCTTTACGAAGTTGCCGATTACATCTGGGTTATTTTTAAAATCTTCTACTCCGTAATCTTGAATGAGAAAAAACTTGAGAGCGGGTGATGCGAAAATATCTTTGCCTTGTTTCGACAACTCTTTAGCCCTCGTTAAGATATTGATGAGAAGCTTTTCTGCCGAAACAACAGTCTTGTGCAAGTAGACTTGCCAATACATTAGTCTGCGTGCTACGATAAATTTCTCGATGGAGTAGATGCCTTTCTCCTCAACCACTAAGCGATCATCGACTACATCCAGCATTTTGATGATTCGTTGATTGCTCACCACACCTTCTGAAACTCCTGTAAAGAAGCTATCTCTCGATAAATAATCCAGTCGATCCATATCGAGCTGACTGCTGACGAGCTGATGAAGGAATTTTTTAGGGTATCGGTCGCGAAATATTTCCAGTCCCGTAGCAAGGGAGCCATCAAAAAAGTCATTTAGCTTTTCCATGAGCAAACTTGAGATGTGCTCGTGCGTGACGTTTTTCACCAAGCTAAACTCAAGGCTGTGCGAGTAGGGTCCATGGCCGATGTCGTGCATCAAAATGGCCACCATCGCACCTTGAGCTTCTATATCTGTTATCTCAATGCCTTTGTCGCGCAGCGAAAGAATGGCCTCGCGCATTAGGTGCATAGCTCCTAGCGCGTGATGAAACCGGGTGTGGTTGGCGCCTGGATAAACCAAGTGAGACATACCTACCTGCTTAATTCTTCGAAGTCTTTGGAAGAAAGGGTGCTCGATGATATCGTGTAGTAGCGGATCTGAAATCGTAATGAACCCATAAACAGGATCATTTAGAATTTTTCGCTTGCGTGGAATCGAATCGCGATCTTTGTCGCTCATAGATTATTACTGCTTTTGCACACTAAAAGCGGTGCGTTTTTTGTTTATTAGATCAAATGTAAAGCAAATTGGCTGAAGCCAATAAAATCAAAACCTGCAACACTATATGTCTTCAAAAATACTCTGGGCCGATGATGAAATCGAATTACTCAAACCTCACGTTTTGTTTCTTCGAGAAAAGGGATACCACGTTACCACAGTAAATAGCGGGTCTGATGCTGTCGATATGGTTCGAGAAGAAAACTTTGACATCATATTCCTCGACGAGAATATGCCTGGCATGTCTGGTCTTGAGGCTTTGAGCGAAATAAAAGCTTACAAGCCATCTATCCCAGTGGTGATGATTACCAAAAGCGAGGAAGAATCTATTATGGAAGACGCCATCGGCTCAAAAATCTCTGATTACCTGATAAAACCAGTTAACCCAAATCAGATTCTGCTTTCGCTAAAAAAGAATCTGGACAACAAGAAACTCATCAACGAAAAGACGACCAGCAATTACCAGATGGCTTTCCGAAACATCGGGATGACTTTGGGAGATCGCCTGAGCATTGAAGAGTGGAAGGATGTGTACAAGAAATTGGTTTTCTGGGAGCTGGAGCTCGAAAGCGCAAGTGACGGCGTGATGGAAGAAATCCTGACTATGCAGAAGACTGAAGCCAACCGCTCTTTCGGGAAATTTATAAAGGACAACTATCTGGACTGGCTGAATGGAGATTCAGATGAAGCTCCGATTATGTCTCATACGGCCTTTAAGGAATATGTAGTTCCCGAAATTGATGAGTCGCCTCTATTCGTGTTTTTAATAGATAACCTTCGTTACGATCAATGGAAGACCATAGAACCTTCTATTACTGAGTTTTTTCATGTGGATAAGGAGGATATATACTTCAGTATTTTACCCACAGCTACCCAGTATTCGAGAAATGCGTTTTTTGCTGGATTGATGCCTGGCGACATCCAGAAGATTTATCCTAACCTTTGGAAAAATGACGAAGAAGACGGAGGGAAAAACCTCCACGAGGAGGAGCTTTTGGGCCACCAGCTCAAGAGACTAGGCAAGGATGTTAAGTACAGCTACAACAAGATAACCAAGCACGAGTATGGACGGAAGCTGGCGGATAATATGTCCAACTTGATGAACAATCAATTGAACGTTATCGTCTACAACTTTGTCGATATGCTCTCTCACGCCCGAACCGATATGGAGGTGATTCGTGAGTTGGTAGAAGATGATTCTGCATACCGATCGCTCACTATGAGTTGGTTTGAGCATTCGCCTTTACGCGATATGATGCGCGCCATCGCCGAGAAAGGTGGAAGGATGATTATTACCACCGATCACGGTACAATCCAAGTAAATGAAGATGTGAAAGTGGTAGGAGACAGAAATACCAGTAGTAACCTTCGCTACAAGCATGGACGAAACTTGAACTACAAGGACAAAAGCGTCTTTGCGGTTGCAAGACCCGAAGAGGCCCATTTGCCGAAGAGCAATATGAGTTCGAGTTATATCTTTGCTGTCGAAAGACAGTATTTCGTGTATCCCAATAACTACAATCATTTTCAACGATTTTATAAAGACACACTCCAACATGGAGGCGTTTCATTGGAGGAAATGTTGATACCTATCGTGTCACTCAGTCCAAAATGACAAAATACATTGCTCGCTCGTTAGAGGATTTGGCATCCATTTCAGACAAACTAATCATGGAAGCAGGAGAGCATCGGCTCTTTGCTTTCTATGGTGAGATGGGAGCTGGAAAAACAACTCTAATCAATTCGATTTTGGAAGTTCTGGGCGTAAAAGGAGGAGGCAGTAGTCCTACTTTTTCAATCGTAAATGAATATGAAGGAAGATCGGGGGAATCCATTTACCATTTTGACTTCTACAGGATCGATAATTTAGAAGATGTCTATGATATCGGATACGAAGACTATTTTTTTAGTGCAAACTATTGCTTCATCGAATGGCCCGAAAGAGTCGAGGAATTGTTGCCCCTCGACACGGTCAAAGTTCAGATAAGAGTAGAAGGTGAACACCGCGAGATACTCCTAGATGTGGCCAATTAAACCAATTTTCGTACTTTCAGGATTGCAAGGAAATTATTAGCTGAATGATTAGTTCCAAAGAAGCTCTAAGAGCATTGGCCCAAGAGGTATCTCTGCAGCCGCAGGAAGAAATGTTGGAAGTTGGCAAACGTCAGAAACGTTTGCATATCGGTTTGCCTCGAGAAACATCCTATCAAGAAAACCGTGTGGGACTCGTTCCAGATTCCGTGGCGGTATTGGTAGCAAACGGGCACGAAGTAGTCGTTGAAACCAATGCTGGTAAGAACGCCAATTTTCTAGATAGAGCCTACAGCGAAGCGGGAGCAAAAATCGCCTACGATCGCAAAGAAGTTTTTGAGTGTGATCTCGTCCTGAAGGTAGCTCCTCCGAGTTCGGAAGAGATTGCCATGATGAACCAGAAGAGCACCTTATTTTCGGCTCTTCAACTCAGCGTTCAGCCTCGAGACACCTTGAAAAAGTTGATGGCCAAAAGAATCTCTGCAGTAGCATGGGATTACATTCAGGATAAGGATGGTATTTATCCTATCGTTCGTGCTATGGGAGAAATCGCGGGAAACATGGCTGTAATTATAGCAGCTGAATACCTGAGTAGTGGTAGCAAAGGCCAAGGTCTCCTTTTGGGAAATGTTTCTGGAGTGGCTCCTGCCGAAGTGGTCATTATCGGAGCAGGTACCGTGGGTGAACACGCTTGTCGAGCGGCACTTGGATTTGGGGCTCTCGTTAAAGTATTTGACTTTTCAACGTACCGCTTACGGCGATTGCAAAACGACGTAAACGCAAGAATATTTACCTCTGTTATTCAAACTGAAGAACTACGTCGGGCATTGAGTACCGCCGATGTGGCTATTGGCGCTATCCGCGGAAACGAAGGTCGAACACCGACTGTAGTTACCGAGGAGATGGTTTCGCAAATGAAATCGGGCTCTGTAATCGTAGACATATCCATCGATAGAGGGGGCTGTTTTGAGACTTCTAAAGTTACCAGTCATGCCAATCCGATTTATCGAAAATACGATGTTGTTCACTATTGTGTGCCCAACATAGCCTCAGATGTTTGCAAGACAGCTTCAATGGCATTGAGCAATATTTTCACTCCTCTTTTGCTCAATATGGGCGAACAAGGAGGTTGTGCCAGTTTGATTAAAAAAGACAGAGGTTTCAGACACGGTGTCTACCTTTACAACGGAACACTGACGAACGAATCATTAGGTGAGGCGTTCGATCTTCCTTACAAAGACATCGATTTACTTTTTGCTGCATTCTAGTATGGAGATTGGTCATAGAGGACTAAAATTTTTAGTTATTTTTCCTTGAGGCAAGGAGAAATTAGAAAGTATAGCCGAGCTACGGTTGAAAATTTTGATGAAGCATGAAGGAAAAAGAACCCGAAATTAGTTTGATCTATACCGATCTCAACACTCGATGAAATTTACCAGACGCCTTCGACTATACCTTACAGGTTTTTTGCTCGGGAGCTTACTCGTTGTTTTTTTCTTTAACGACCGACTTTCGGTACTCACTTCCTGGCTGCCCAATAATCGAGTTCTCTTTCGAATTGAAAACACCATGAGTGGAACAACTGACCTCGCTAAGTGCCAAATGATTTGCCTCCAGGTCGATACAGCACTGGTTAGCTATGCTTTTGAAGAAGGAGATGTTCAGTTCGGAATGAGTGAGACGCACGAGGAACCAAAGATTTATATCATTGACACGCGATATGAAGATCGATTGGTGAGACTCTCTTTTGAAACGGCGGATAGTTCGGCTGTTCTATCTCGAGTGGAGCTTCCTTTTGAGCAGGTAAGCTGCGATTGTCCCTAACCTTTTCTCCTTCTCCTGATCTCTTTTTTAATCAGATTGAGCTCTCTACTCGTCTGGCCTTGAACGGACGTGTTCTCCTCCGCGCGACGGATGAGGTAAGGCATTACTTCTTTTACAGGCCCGTATGGGACGTATTTGGCGACGTTAAAACTTGCCTTACTTAAATTGAAGCTGATGTGATCGCTCATCCCAAAAAGCTGAGCAAAGAAGATGCGCTCGTCTTGATGATCAATGCCAAGCTCATTCATTTTATTGGCTAGCATCAGTGAACTTTCTTCGTTGTGCGTACCCGAACAGAAGTAGACATTCGTTAAGTGCATTAGACAAAAATCTACCGCCGCATTAAAATCGCTATCCGTTGATGCTTTGTTTGGCTGAATGGGGGAGGCGTACCCTTTGTCTTCAGCTCTGTCGCGCTCTTTTTCCATATAGGCACCTCTCACGAGCTTTACACCATAATAG
>Ga0222668_1000477_pt1 | contig 25005 bp, 20 predicted proteins | sample AntAcemetagen728_FD_179823 | JGI IMG/M metagenome (GOLD analysis project Ga0222668, IMG submission 179823) | Saline water microbial communities from Ace Lake, Antarctica - #728 | ecosystem: Environmental > Aquatic > Non-marine Saline and Alkaline > Saline | place: Antarctica: Ace Lake... | reverse complement strand
CCGAAGGTAACGAGTTACCGACCGCTTCCTATTATTACATCATCGATTACAATCGAGAAGGAAAAGAGAATTTGAACGGAACAGTCAACATTATACGCTAAGCCATGAGAACGAGAATCGCACTATCCGCTCTGCTGTCCTTCTTCGCCTTTAACATGGCAAATGCACAGCAATTACCGCAGTTTAGCCAGTACATGAATAATCCGTACGTGCTTAATCCTGCTGCTTCGAGCCTCACTCACGACATCGATATTGCCCTTGGCATCCGCCAACAATGGTCGGGCTTTGACGGGGCGCCTCAAACTTACTATGTGGGAGGAACTATAAACCTGGGCAAGCGACCTGCTAATCAAGGAAAGCTCTACTCCATTCCGATAAGTCATCCTGGATTGCTGAAAAGCAAACCCGCCGTTCGATACGGAAAGCATGTAGTTGGAGGTTTGATCGCGAGAGACGAATACGGAGTTTTCCAACGCAGTTCGGTTATGGGAAGCTACTCTTACCACCACCCGATCGGAGATAATTACTGGCTTTCTGGAGGCGTGAGCATGGGATGGTATGGATTCAGTTTTGACCGTAACGATATCATTCTGGAAAACGACTTCGATAATACCTACAATGATTTTATCGCGAACGGCTCGAATTCAAACATCTTCGATATCAATGCCGGGGTTTACCTCTACAGCGATAGAGCATTCCTTGGCTACTCGGTTTACCAACTGGGCCAAAACGAGATCAACTTAGGAAACGAACAATCTCCACTCAACCTGAGCGACGCGCGATTGGAGACACACCATTACGTAACTTCAGGTTATAGAATTACTGTAGCTGACAAGATCGACTTGACACCTAGCTTCATGCTCAAAATCAGGCCGCCTGCACCCCTATCGGTTGATATCAACTTGATGGCCGAGTGGGATCACCGATTCCGATTGGGAGTTTCCTACCGAAATCAGGATGCTGTATCGATCATACTCGGTGCGAACCTCACCAACTATATGCGTTTGGCATACGCCTACGACTATGTCACTTCCGAGATCAACGACCTCAGCAGCGGAAGCCACGAGGTAGTTCTTGGATTTCAGTTTAACCGAAAAATTAAGAACTAATGCCAAAAGGAATTTTGATTTTCACCCTTGCGGTAATGCTGCTTAACCAAGCTTTTGCCCAGCAAAGCACCATAAGTTTCAGCACGCCGCAAAAGCTGCCAAACTCTATCAACTCTTCCGCAGAAGAAGGGCTGCCAATATTGAGTAGCGATCTGAGCACACTCTATTTTGCACGAACCTTTCATCCCGATAATTCGGGAGGGAAAAACTCTGGTCAGGACATCTGGACTTCTAGCCTCACGGCGGGGGAGTACAGCAATGCCGAATCGGTGAAGTCTCTAAATAACGAATGGAGCAACGCCGTGGTAGGAGTAACGAATGGTGGGAATAAACTCTACCTGCTCAATGAAATAGCCGACGAGAAAGGATCCATTCCAGGACTGTCAACCAGCGAATACAATACAGCCGAAAAAACATGGTCTGCGCCAACAGCTTTGGAAATTCCTGGATTGGAAATACTCGGAACGTTTTACAGTGCTTACGTCGCACCCGATGAGTCTTTTATTCTTTGGACGCTACCTACATCTGATGTGGATAGCTTGGGGAATGACCTTTATGTAAGCACAAAATCAGGAGATCTGTGGGAGGCACCTATGAGTTTTGGAGCTGCAATCAACACCTCTTTAAATGAGATCAGCCCGTACTTTGACCCCTCAACCGAACTCCTCTTTTTCTCTACCAACGGTCGCGAGAGTGATGACAATTATGACATCTATTATTCCAAAAGGATAGACCAAGATTGGTCCAATTGGACAGTACCTGTTAAAGCTGATTTCAACTCCGATGCTTTTGACGCGTACTTTTTTATGGCTGGAGACAGCACGGCTTACTTTTCCAGCAATAGAAATGACTCACTATCGAACCTCTACTTGACCGAGGTCAATATCGAATCTCTCATAGAAGAATTGACAGCGGCTGAATTAGACTCTTTAGCAATGGCTGAAAATGGTCTCAAAGCAAAAAAAGATCCCGTTCTCATCATTGAAATCGACGGCAAAGAAACCACAGACAGAACCATTGAATCCCTCACCAGAGAGGAGGTATTGGCCAAGAATACAGTGATTCGATTCGTATACTTCGAATTCGATAAGTTCAATATCACAGCTCAGTATGTAGAAGTGCTGGACGATGTAGCTGCCATATTAGACAATTACCAAGACATCTTGGTGCGCATCAACGGACATACCGATGCAGTGGCTTCTGAAGCTTACAACCAAGTCCTTAGTGAAAACCGGGCCGCTTCTACAAAGGAGTGGTTGATGATCAATGGCGTAGAGCCCGACCGCATCAAAACAGAGGGTTTCGGAAAGCGAGAGCCATATGCTTCGAACTTAACCGAAGAAGGAAGATCGCTGAATCGGAGAGTTGAAATATTCTTTGAGAAGGACAACTAGCCGCGTTTCTTCTTTTTCTTCTTCCCTTTCTGCCTTTTGTGAAAGGCTCCTTTAAAATTAGGATCGGCCGCTTGTTTGTAACCATCTAGCTCGCGAGCCAATTCTTTGGCTTCGCCAGGAAGCTCCTCTCCTATTTCTACTTCTTCGGGCCAAGGGTCAAGCGGAATGTATTCACCTAAGAAGGTCTCGATCTTTTTGATCAGAAATTCCTCGGCTTTATTGGCTAGAGTCAGTGCTATCCCTTCTTTTTGAATTCGGGCGGTGCGTCCCACGCGGTGGAGGTAATCTTCGGGAACTTTTGGAACTTCAAAGTTGACCACGTGGCTTACATTAGCCACGTCAATTCCGCGGGAGGTAACGTCGGTAGTGACCAAGACACGCACTTCTCCCTTTCGGAAATCTTCCATCGCATTGATGCGGGTATTCTGGGCTTTGTTGGCGTGCAATACACGCACATCACCGATTTCCTTTCGCGAGAGAAAACCTGAAACCCTCGAGGCCGAGTCCTTCGTTCGGCAGAACACAATCACTCGATTCCATTCTTCTTTCTCAAAAAGATGGAGCAGGAGATTGAGCTTGGAGCGGAAATTCTCCACTCTGATCCAGCGCTGGTCTAGCTTCGCAACGGGCTTTTCCTTCATAGTGCCTTCCACGCGCGTTGGGAACTCCAAAAACTCATCGGCCATATACCTTACCCTATCGGGGAAAGTGGCAGAAAAGAGCAGGTTCTGACGCTTTGTGGGAATCACTTCAAGCATCGACTTGAGTTGACTCAAGAATCCCATTTCCATCAATCGATCGGCCTCATCGAGAATGAGCGTTCGAACCGTTTTCATTTCGATGAAACCATGGCTATACAAATCGAGAAAACGACCGGGAGTGGCAACGATGATCTCACAGCCTTCGTTGAGGGAATGGGCTTGAGCGTTCTTTCCTATTCCGCCGTAAAGGCATATGCTTCTGATGTTGGTATGGACAGTAAGTTGATTGAGCACATCAAATATCTGAAGCGCCAATTCTTTGGCGGGAGCCATAATCAAACCTTTTGGGCTCCCGTCGCCAGCCTCCTTAATTTTCATGACCAAGGGGAGCAAAAAAGCCAAGGTCTTTCCGCTACCAGTTTGGGCGATTCCGAGCACATCTTGCCCAGATATGGCGGGTGGAATCCCTTTTAATTGAATCTCCGTAGGCTCGGTTATTCCCATACTATCCAAGGCATCAGTGAATTGACGGGTTACCTTTAGATCTTTAAATCCATTTTGCATTGGTCAAAGTTAAGTTTTCGGAAAATACAGAGGATTCATTTTGCAGAAACATTCGTTAATCTTAGAATACTTACTTTCGCGTGCCTACAATCTACTATGCCAGCAAACGGTAATTTTGAGGATATTCGACCTTATCGCGACGAAGAAGTGCCAGAAGTAATCGGCCGAATTCTTCGAGATAAGAGCTTCACGAATCTTCTCCGTTACGTCTATCCTGATGATAACCTTGACCCTATCAAGGCGCGCGTCGCTTCAGTAAAGACTATTGCCGATTTTCAGGCTAAAGTGGCCCATCCAGCCATGCGCAAGTTGGTGAATGAAACCACAGACAGCATAACCGTTAGTGGTCTCGAGAATATTCAGTCAGAAGGTTCTCATCTTTTCATCTCCAATCACCGAGACATCATTCTCGATTCGGCTATTCTCAATATCATGCTCTTCGAGGCGGGTCTGGGAACATTTGAAACGGCGATCGGGAGCAATCTTCTCGAAGAACAGTTGGTGAGGGATCTCACCAAAATGAATAAGAACTTTACCGTAAAGCGCAATACCACGGCGCGAGAGTTCTATGAAAACTCCGTCAATTTGTCCAAGTACATTCACCACTCGATATGCGAGAGGGATACAAATGTGTGGATTGCACAGCGAGAGGGACGGACGAAAGACGGAATAGACAAGACTCAGCCAGGACTTTTGAAAATGCTCAGCATCAACTGTGAGAAGCCGCTAAGTATGTGCTTCCGCGAATTAAACATTACTCCAGTTGCTATTTCGTATGAATACGATCCTTGCGATGTCCTCAAGATTCCAGAGTTAAAAGCTTTGGCTGAAGAAAAGAAATACGAAAAACAGAAGGGAGAAGATTACAACAGCATTCTAACTGGGCTCACAGGTTATAAAGGACGCATTCATCTCAGCATTGGTAAGCCATTGAATGAGGAATTGAACCACTTGGTAGACTATACCAGTCCCAACGATAAGTTGAAGGAGCTGGGCGAAATAATCGATCAACAAGTTTACGGACAGTACAAGCTTTGGCCCACAAATTATATTGCTTTTGACCTCTTGGAAGGAAATTCCACTTCGTCAAACTACACGCCAGATCAAAAAGCTGCATTCATAACACGGATGGAAAAACAGTTGGGAATCTTAGGTCTGACCGCCCAGGAAGATCGCTACTTTCTGCTGAGCATGTACGCTAACCCAGTAAAAAACTTCAATACCGTTAGTACTGAAGGTTGAGCTTGAAAAAGTACTTCAAGCTGAGACCGTAGGAGAACAGATTCACTTCGTAAGCATCTCTATCAAAAGTCGGGAAAGCAGCGTATCGCACAATTGGCTCAATCCTGATAGCAGATTGACGATCAATAGCCAACTCCACTCCGGCACTTGCTGAAGCAGTTAGATTAAAATCGGCTGGTTTAGAATCAAAATCATTATCGAAAGATTCTTCCATTCCCGATTCAAATCGATAGATACGTGTAGAAGAAGATTCCAAAAGGTATTCAGGTGTTAATCCAAGTGCCCAAGTGAATCTCACTTTCTTTCCACTTGAAACAAATGCCAATCTGAGGGGAATTCCAACTGCTAGGAATCTATTCTGCGTTTCAATCTCTTTTGTCGATTCAAATCCTGGATCTTCAGAATTTACCAAACCAATTAAAAGAAGTGATTCGTAGCTCAGATCCTTCACGTATGAGTTATATCCATCTCGGGATAAACTAAGCCCCGTTTCGAAAGACATCTTTCGAGCGAACGGTTTTACAAAAAAAGCTTCAGCGGTAAACCCAATTATAGATTCGTTTAACGCGTTGCTCTCATCAATAAATTCATCTATACCTGGGACAAAATCAGTTTTCACCAAATTTCGGGTGGAAATCTCTGGCGAGATTCCAACTCCAAAATTTTGCGCTTTCGTCTCCGAAAAAACAAAAAATACAAGAAATCCACTAATGGCAATAGATCTAAAAGGGTCTTTCCACTTCATCATTGGTATGTTATAGATGGTAATATAGGAAAACACCTCAATAAAAATTCAACCAAAATGAAGAAAGGAATGAACGACTAGTGGTTATTAACTCTTCTCCCAAGCAAGGATTTCGTCAAGCGTATTTACCGAAACTGCGTGGTAATTTCCTCTTGCCGTGGCATATACTCTTTCTGCCCAGATTTTGTGCTCAGGGGTCTCTGCTAGCTTCGTGTAAAGCGGTTGTAGAAACTTTCTGCGCCCCACTTTTAGCAAGAAAGCCTCGAGCTGTGGAAAAGCTACTTGGTAATCATTCTCAATGGCCCTCTCGAACCAAACAGCAGCGATCTCGCTGTTTTGAGACTGGGTGAACTTGTACTCCTGATCCAAGTCTGCCATACGCTCTTTGCCAATGTCAGCAGGAATCCCTCTCAAAAAATGCAACCATTCGTGGGTAGTCCATTCTGAGGTAGGCAACGCATTAGTTGCCATTTCTTTATCCATCCAAGCTATTCTGGCGCTATCAACCGCATCGAATCGCGTAGATGTCGGGACAGGATGATCTGCGGGCAAACCAGGAGAATAAATCCACTGATCCAAGTCGGGTTTTTCGTCCAGCTCATTCAGTAAATTGGCATTGAGATATTCGATAAATGATTCGGTAGTCATCGTTTGAAAAGCGTTCTGCTCAAAGTAATTTTTCAAAAAAGCATCAAAGCGCTCTCGTCCTACCAATGATTCCATCCATCTCAAAAATAGATACCCTTTTTCATATGCGATATCCGTCATCCCATCGTCGGGGTTTCGGCCATCCAAATTGAGCTTGAGGTGGGTGTCTTCGTTCTCTTCGCCCAGTTCGGTCAAGGTGTGCTGTAGGTCTTGGTAACCCAACTCGTTGAGCATATTGGCATAACTCTCGCCGTACACAGCTTCCATAATGCGCTTTTCAAAATAAACTGTAAAGCCTTCATTCAGCCAGAAGTCATCCCAGGTAGCATTGGTCACCAAGTTTCCGCTCCAGCTATGCGCCAATTCATGAGCAATCAAAGAAGTCAATGAGCGATCTCCAGCAATAATAGTCGGAGTCGCAAAAGTGAGTTTCGGGTTTTCCATTCCCCCGAAAGGGAAACCAGGAGGCAAGACCAAAACATCGTATCGATCCCAGCTATAAGGGCCATAAAGTTCTTCGGCCGCTAAAAGCATTTTCTCCATATCGGCAAATTCGTAGGCGGCAGCAGCCAACATTCCAGGCTCGGCGTAAACACCGGTATGCTCTCCGAGCGATTCAAAAGCAAGATCACCAACAGCCAAAGCCATCAAATAAGGAGGAATCGGCTTATCCATTATAAACTCATAAACCCCTGCTTTATTGATTTCCGTAGGATTCTCAGCACTCATTACTGCCATCAACCCACCTGGCACAGACACCTTGGCATTGTAAGTAACACGAACTGCGGGCGAATCTTGGATCGGAATCCACGAACGGGTCAAAATAGCCTGGCCCTGCGTGAAAAGGAAAGGAGCTTTTCCATCGTTGGTCTGCTCGGGATCCATCCAAAGCAAAGCCGCTGCATCGGGTGATGTTGAATAGTCGACCGCAACCTGTTCGGTTTCTGGGTTTAACTTGACAACGAGCCTATCGCCGTAGTCATTTCCCTTTTGGACGCTAAACTGAAGTTCTTCGCCCGTAGCGGCATCTCTGGCAGCGGTAACCGCAAGACCATCGGCATCCAGATACAGATCTCCATCAGCATTTCGCTCAAGAATGTAAACCACCGTTCCCGATATTTTACGGTCTTCAAAACTCACCACTAAATCGAGATTAAGGTGGGTAACGGCTATTTTATTCGGTTCTGAAAAACTGTGCGTATCATCCGCATATTTGGCTTCCATGGGTTCAGATATTTCTTTTTCAACCGAAGTATTTTCTGTGGTCTCACAAGCCATCATCAAGACAGCCAAAATGAAAAAAGTAAAATTTAATTTCATATCTAATTGGGGGGATTCGACTCTAACTCTTCCGTTAGATTCAAGAAGTTATTTGCTGGATTTATATCTGCCATGCGTCTCGTAGAGTCAATTTCAACTCGAACGATTTCACCGACACTCTTATTGATGGTAAGCGTGTAATCAGGATGCGTCCACGGCCAATCTTCAGCCACGGTAAAATTAAGTCCATCAGGAGAAGGCTTTGAACCGCGCATCATTCGCAAGGGAATATTGATCATCTCAGAAGTGCCATCTTTATAGGTGATGTACAAATCAATCGGCATAGGAAAGTTTCCTATTCGCTGCAGGCTTATTTCACTCTGACTTCCCTTTCCCTCCACACCTGCAATTGCATAATCGATAACTTCGGTAGTGTTCAACATGTAATTCAAATACCATTTGAGCTCAATGCCACTAACCTTTTCCATTACATGGACAAAATCATTGGGGCTTGGGTGCTTGAAACTCCACTCATCGAAGTAGCGATTTATTCCTTTATCGAGATTTTCATGTCCCAACACATATCCCAACTGAGCGATGAAAAGGGCCCCTTTAGAATAAGCTGCCGCGCCATATGCGTAGTTGGTATTGTAGTGATCAGCCATTTTGGACATCGGCTCTTCCCTGCCACTGGCAGCTAAGGCAATATATGAGTCGTAGTATCTGCCTCTGCGCGTGTCTTCATCTGGATTGAAAAGATGGCTCATTACTTTACTTGACGTAAAAGACGTAAAGCCTTCATCCATCCAAGGATACATTCCTTCATTGGTAGCCAAAAGCATTTGGTACCAAGAATGCATCACCTCATGTGCGGTGACTCCCACCAAACTGCTGAGCTTTCTTTGGCCCGTGATTAAGGTTGCCATGGCGTACTCCATTCCTCCATCACCACCTTGAATAATTGAGTACTGAGGATAAGGGTACTTTCCAAAGTTCGCACTGGCGTAGTCAAACATCTTCTCGACGTATTCTGGCAGCTTACCCCAATTCTTTCGCAGATCTTCCGTGTTTTTGTGGAGGTAGTGAATAACGGTACCGTCCTTTAAAATCTGCTGGCTGTGCGCATAGTCTTTGTCAGCAGCCCAAACGAAATCATGCACATTTTCGGCAGTGAAGTTCCAAGTGAGCCTTGAGCCTTCGGGACGCTTCATTTTCTTTCCAGCTTCTTCGTAGCCGTGTCCTATTTCTTGGGGGTTTTTCAGTACGCCTGTCCCTCCTATCGTGTAGGCACTATCGATGGTGATTTTCACATCAAAGCTTCCCCACACGCCGTGAAATTCTCGGGCGATGTATGGATCAGCGTGCCAGCCCATGTGGTCGTACTCGCTTATTTTAGGGTACCATTGAGACATGCTGTATGCTATGCCCTCTTTGTTAAATCTTCCCGAGCGACGTATCTGTTTGGGCACTTGGCCTTGAAAACTCATGTTGAACTTTGCCTTTTTCCCAGGAAGGATAGGCTTTGCCAAATCAACTTCCAAGATGGTCCCGCTTTCGCGAAATTTCGCGGGTTGCCCGTTTTGTTTCAAAGACAAAACACGCAAGAAGCCAATTTCATCTTCGGTCAATTGCACAATGCGGTCGGCCACCCGAGGATCGGGATCTTCAATATTTCTAGACCTCACATCCATCATGCTGCCAGGCTGGAAAGCATTGTAGTACAAATGGAAGTACGCCTTAAATAGGGTGTCAGGAGAATTATTGAAGTAGGTAAGTTCTTGCAAACCATCGTATCGATGCTTGGCATCATCAAAGTCGATTTCCATCTCGTACTCCGCTTTTTGCTGCCAATAAGTATCTTGTGAGATGGCTTGTGTCGAGAAAAAAAGAAGCGCAATTCCAAATAGTATTCTCATGAAATATATTGAATTGGCGACAAAGATACACTTTCGCATGCCTTAGGAAGAGAACGTAAAGAGAGAGAATTGTTAAGGAAATTGAAAAGGCACCTATCTTCGCACCACACTTCAATATCACTAGTATGAAATTGCCCCGCACATACACACTAAAAGAAATTGCTGAACTAGCAGACTGCTCCTACAAAGGTTCGGACAACCACTCCATTACTGGAATCAATGAGATTCATGTGGTGGAGTATGGGGACATTGTTTTTGTAGATCATCCGAAGTATTACGACAAGGCACTAAATAGTGCGGCAACAACTATCATCATTGACAAAGAAGTGGAAGCTCCCGAAGGCAAGGCATTGTTGGTTCACGATAAACCATTTGACATTTTCAATAAGCTGAACAAGCATTTTATGCCAGTTCAGAACTGGGATAATCCCAATCCCCAAATAGACCCTACAGCATCTATAGCGCCGGGAGTAGTGGTCGGACAACGTGTTAAAATCGGAGCAAATACGACCATTCATCCCAATGTGGTCATCTATGACAATACAGAGATTGGTGCTAACGTAGAGATTCATGCAAATACGGTCATTGGAGGTCATGCCTTTTACTACAAAAAAGATGAGCGCTTCCACAAGATGCACAGTTGCGGCATGGTGATCATCGAAGACGATGTGGAGATTGGGTGCGGATGCACAATTGACAAAGGCGTGACTGGAGCGACCATAATCGGAACGGGAACTAGGATAGACAATGCAGTGCACATAGGCCACGATACCGTTATCGGTAAAATGTGCCTAATCGCAGCTCAGGTAGGAATAGCTGGATGCGTGAACGTCGAGGAAGGAGTTACGCTCTGGGGTCAAGTAGGGGTAAGAAGTGACATCACCATCGGCAAGGGTGCGGTAGTGCTGGCTCAAACGGGTGTCTCTAAAGGATTAGTCGGAGGTAAGACCTATTTTGGCAGCCCAGTGGCCGAATCCAGAGAAAAACTGAAAGACCTCGCCAACACCCGAAAAATTCCCTATATATTAGATGAACTGAAAAAGCTCAAGGTTGACGGATAGATCCAAAAATAAAGACAGTTCGGGGGAGATGGAAAAACTCCATCACCGTATTGGAAATTACGAGAATAGGATTCAAAAGAACAAGAATCGAATCAATAGATTAAACTCTAAACTTGATATCCTTCTTGAAACCACCAATGCTATCAATAGCAATAAGAGTGCGAAAGAACTCTTGGACCAATACAGAAGCACGGTTGAGAACGACTTGCAGATAAGAAGACTCGTTCTTTTTATGCGAATAGAGAATATTTGGAGTTGTGCCTTGCAGTATGGAGTGGATGAGGATTATAGCAATGACATTGAACTTTTTGAGGAGGTCAGCAATAAAAATGAGGTGATCTATTTGCGTGAGCAGGATAACAAGAAACTCAGAAATTTTGATTTTCTCATTCCTGTTTCCAACGATGAAAAGCCGCTTTGTTATCTATTAATCGGCGATATCGATGAAAATGAGCTTCGCATGAGTCCTTCGATTAAACACCGCACGTTCGTCCAGACCCTCACAAATATTGTAGCAGTAACCATTGAAAATAAGGCGCTTTTTAACCGTTCGCTCAGACAAGAAAGAATAGACACTGAGCTTCAACTCGCCGCAGAAATGCAATCGTTGATGGTAGGAAGCGGAACTCAGGAATACCCGCTGTTTGAAGTTGCCACCTATTACCAACCCCATCAAGCCATTGGTGGAGATTTTTGTGATTTCATTCCACTGGGAGATGATGAAGCCTTCTTTTGCATGGCCGATGTTTCGGGAAAAGGGGTAAGCGCTGCTTTTCTAATGGCTACCATTCAAGCTCATTTGAAAGCTCTGATAGAACACACCAATTGGACACTCGAGGGATTGGTAAAGCAGCTCAACAAGAAGGTGAACGAACTTTCAAAAGGAGACCGATTTATAACCATATTCTTCGGATACTTCCACTACCCCACTAGAATGCTGCACTACATCAATGCCGGTCATAACCCGCCATTTGTAATCACATCAGGAGAAGCAAAATTCCTCGAAGAGGGTACCGTGGGAATAGGCATGCTGCCCGAGCTACCATTTATCAATAAAGGACAACTGAAGCTATCGAGAAATGCGCTACTTGTGCTGAGCACAGATGGCGTGCTGGAGCTCGAAAATTCTGAAAATGATGAATTCGGTAGTGAACGGTTGTGTGAGTTAATGCTAGAAAAAGAACCTCACTTGGAAAAAGTTGACGATGCTATTTCTCACATCATACACGCTTTGGATCTTCACCGCGGCAAAATGCCTTATTTTGACGACACAGCCTTACTCTGCTGCAGATTTAAGTGATTTATTTCTGTGGTAGATTGATATTGCCACGAGCACACTCATACTTCCCCAAATGGGTATTGAAGCCTTGTCTGTATCCAAGAAATTGTTGAGTATCCCGTGCAGATAATAGGTTATTAATCCCAAGATTATGCATATGACGACTCCCTTTAGATATGGATCGTGGTCCATCTGGTAGTAGAGTTTTATACCTGTGTATATGCTCACAATTACGATAATCAGTATGCTCAGCACCCCTAGCAACCCCGATTCTGACATAGGACCCAAGTACTCGCTGTGCGCGTTTCCTGCATCCCCTTGATTGGTAGAGATAATGGTCTTGTCTGAACTCTTTTGATACTTAGCGTACTCAAACATATACGTACCAGGACCGTGACCCAACATGGGTCTCTCTAAGAACATATTCCACGCGCTATTCCATCGGTTTAGTCGTTCCAAATTAGATGCATCACTACTGATATTTGTGATGGACTGAACGTGCTCGGCAAAACTATCGGATGAATCCTGTCGGTTCTTTTCCAATTGGTGGATAATATCATCCTGAAACGCAAAGAAACCTCCTATAAGCATGAGCAAAGTGACCAAAACAAGCTTGTAGTCAATTCGGAATTTTATTAATAAATAAATGCCCAATGCCCCGACGAGACTCACCCAGGCTGCGCGAGTATAAGATAAGATGAGGCCAATAAAGTAGATGGCAGTTATCCCCAACCAAATCAACTGCTCGAAGCTAAGTTTCTTGGTGCGAGATAGATGAAAAATAACCATCGGAAAAAGCAAAGCCATTATGGCACCATAAGAGGTATGGTCTTTAAAGAATGGGAACATGACCCAGTGTCCTGCCTCCTCTGAGAAAGAGTGAGTAGCGTGAACAGAAATGGTGTAAATAATGACGATACCCATACTCGCGATCAGGGCCAAAAAGAACTTTTTGATCAGTTGACGATCGGCAAAAAAAGAATTGATCATGAAGTACATGACCAAAACAAACCAGAGTCTCGAAATGAGGAATTTCAATGAAACAACGAAGTCAACGGAGGTAAATGCCGTAATGGCAAGCCAAGCTAAATTGAAAAGAATGGCCAACGTAATTGGGTGTTTCAAAAATTCTAACTTCTCTCGAAAGCCCCCTAAAATCTTGACGAAATAGAGAAGCATTAGCGCAAAAAGTAGCGGTTCGGTAGGAAAGTAAAAACCTATGCCTCCTAAAGCCGCTAAGTCCTCAAAATTGAAGGAAAGCGGTGTCGAAAAGACGATGAATAAGAGAAGAAATTTGGTGTTGTATAAAAGGAGGTAGCCAACAAAAATAGCAATCGGCAGAGCGGCAAGAATAAATATGTCCTGCGTAAATGCCACAGCATTTATTAGCACAAAAAGTGCCGTCAATATGCCGATGAGTTTCTTCTCTCGACCCTCTATGCGCAAGGATTCCTGCAAGGTTTTAAGATCGCTTGAACAAAAGAACCATTACCAGCGTGAAGAGCAAAGCTGAAATAGTGGTAATAACTAAAACCATCCATCGCACAGGCCAAAATTTCTTATCAGCCATCTCGGGTTCAACGATAATATCGGTGTAGGTTAAATCTCCCTCTGCCAAAACTTTTTGTTCCAAGTATTTTTTAGAGAGGTAATCATGTTGCTGAGTTCCCATATAGCTCAGGTTCTGAAGCATGCGCAAGAGGCTTCCTTTCTCTTGGGTGTTTGTAATGAGCTGAGCGAGATCTTTGTTGACACCAGCGGTCCCGTTTCGGGACAGTGCATCGACATACCCCCTCACCAATTCTCTCGTTTGATTCCCATAATCAAGGACATCATTCTCCATGCTGATTCTAGAAATCAATGATTCCAAACTATCCAAGACCGTCTTTTGGTAAACGATCTGCTTCTGAAATGATTGAGCTACCCTTTTTGATCGATCGTTGATCACATAATCGTACTTCACATTCACCTGACGGATAATTTCATCAGCCATGTCTTTCGCTAGCTGCGGGTCTTCCGAAATAACTTCAAGAAGCACAGATTCGTACTTCGTCTTGGATACCCTGACATTGTTTCGATACGCTTCGAGCACATAATACCTGGAATTTTCTTCGTCTGCCTCAATATCGTAGACCTGATACAAACCGAACTTTTCAATTACAGAATCTCTCACAGATGAAGCTTCGAAGAATTGAAGCAATTGCTCCGTTTCCGATTCATCGGCATACAACTCGATATTCGTGGGATAAACTACCGCAGTACTCTTGTACTTTGGAGTCATAAAGACAGGCAGTGAGATTACCATACCCACAACGGCAGAAAGAACTGCCACTAAAAGAAATAGTCTCAGGTTGGCTTTTACGACTCCTATCAACCATTTAAAGTCAAAACTCTTCGATTCCATCAATAAGTTGTTTGAAAAATAAACGGCACAAAAGTAGCAATATTAGCCCTTGCTACAGCTATTCGTTACTTTTCAATAAACGAACGAACTTTGTGACTGAAAATAAGCCAGTTACAACTAATAAAATTCCACCAATTAGAGCTGAAAGAAGAAACCGATAAAGGGGATTTTCCGAAACAAAGTCTTCCAGAAATAGGTTTGTGGCCACGGCAAAAGCACCGTAGAGAGTAAACTGCATGAGGAGCTTGGTATTCACTCCAAATTTGAATCGAATAACCACACATACTAGCTGAGCAATCCCTGCAAACAATTGAGTAGCCATAGTGGCAATAGCTGCTCCGAAAGCTCCATGAGTAGGTATCAAATAGAAATTAAGAATAAGATTTAGCACCAAGCCTCCGATGGAGATATAGTTCAACTTCTTCAGATCTTCGTCGGCGGTCATAAGCGTGCCGTAAACGTAAAACATACCTACACCTACAAAGCCAATCATCAAGGCCGAGAATGCAGTGGCAGAGCTCTCGGTGACATCGGGGTACCTCCATTCTAAAACAAAGTCGCCATGGAAATAGAAAAGAATGGCCGCCGCCAATGCGCTTCCGAGAAGCAATCGCGTGGCCGTATCTACCATCGGCTTTACTGGTGAGCCTTCTTTTAGCATGCGCGAATATATAGGCAACAACAAAACGGCAAAGAGGTAGGCAAACATCGAAGCTGCCTCAAAGAAGCGAAAACCTTGGGCGTACTCTCCCGCTGTAAAACTTCCTTGAGGTCCTATTTTCTCGAGCATTATACCATCGAGTCGATTGTAGAGACCTGCGATCAAGGTGAACGTGGCGTAAGGAAGACTCTTTTTAAATATTTGAATCGCAAAGAGCTTGTCAAACTTAAACTGTAGCCCTCCAATTTTCCCCCTGAGCATAAAAATGGAAACCAATAGAGTAATAACATATGCTAGGGTCTGTAGATAAACGAACCACTCAATTTTAAAGTCTTGACCAGTGACGTCGGTAAAAAGGAGGATGGAACAGCACGCAATCAGAAGTGCTCGATCAAGCACCGAAATGATGCTATCTCTGGAGAAAAGATGAAGTGCGGCAAGGTTTGATCTTCCAAATAGAATAAATGAAACCAGCACTTGGTTGAAAGTCAAAAGCGCGAGGATTTCAAATGACTCTTTGCCATATCCCAAAGCCAATCCTAATCCTAAAGTAAGTATGGCGTAGCCAAAGGCTAGGTATGCCTTTATGGTAAAAAGCTTCGCGAAGTGCTTTGAAATGAGCTGTGCGTTCTGAGAGATATTCCGGTTGTTGAAGTTATTTATCCCCAGATCGATAAACATATTCAGAATGAAACTCAGATTTAATAGGCCGAAATATAGTCCATAGGCTTCCTTTCCCACTCGGATTTGCACTTCGGCATCAATCCCTAGTAGATAAAATGGCTTTACGATTAAGTTCAGGAGAAGTATGAGACCTAAACTGGAAAGAAATTTTCTTTGCATTTTGCCCGATCAAGACCCACAACATTACAAAAAAATTATCTTTGACCCCTTTGTTAAAAAATGCGCTCTACTACCGAAATTTTAGAACACTACCTGCCTCTCGTTCAAGACACTGAGTCGAAGGATTATATTATGGTGCATTCGAAGCGGTTTTCATTTTTGATAGATTTCATTTTGAAATCGGTTGATTCTGCAAATGGCGAGGGTCTCAACGTGATGGATATAGGCCCAAGCTTCTTCACCGATGTCCTTTCTCGGAACCTTTCTAAAGCCGAAATACATACGCTCGGATTCTCTCATCCAGAAAGTCGTGGAGGACATTTTCCTGAGTTTATCAAAATAGATACATCCAAGTTCTATCAATTTGATCTGAACAAAACCGATCAAAAATCGGAATGGATTAGTCCACCGAAGATGGATGTGGTCATCATGGGCGAAGTCCTAGAGCATTTGCATACCAGTCCCGTTCATGTTCTTTCTTTTATCAGAAGTTTCTTGAAGCCTGGCGGCCTTCTCATTTTGGGTACACCCAATGCGGTGGCTTTAGAGAAGCGTATAATCATGCTGCTTGGCAAGAATCCTTATGAGCTCATTAGGCTAAACAAGAACAATCCAGGCCATTTTAGAGAGTATACGGTGCCTGAGTTGCGGACCATGGGTGAAGAGGCACAGATGAAATTGACTCATCACGAAACGAGCAATTACTTTTCGAGATACACCAGTAAAGGGCGGTTCTTTGACAGTATCACTGATGTACTTCCCCAAACATTTAGAAGGGGCATAAACGCTGTTTATACCAGAGATTAAGAAAGCGTTTTTTGGATAGACTGCCAAAGTCCTTCGGCAGCTTTGTCCCAGGTAAATTTCTTCGCTCGTTCTTTCCCAAATGAAACCAAAGATTCTCGAGTCGAATCATCTTCCATCAGTCGTTTCATGGCACCTGCAATTTCACCCACGGAAGAAGGGTTGACCAACAGAGCGCCATTACCCGACACTTCGGGCATGGAGGAAGTAATTGAAGTAATCACAGGCACGCCTGCCTTCATTGCCTCAATAATCGGAATACCGAATCCCTCAAAATAGCTGACATAAGTCAAAGCGAAGGAAGCACCGTATAGCTCAGCCAAGCTATCGAGCCCTTGCCTGCCTAAGAAAATAACATCAGCTCCATATTCCGAAGATTTGAGTATGTCGTCAATTTCATTTTCCCACATATAGCGCGAGCCGACCACGATGTACTTGAAATCACTTTTGGTTTCCTCTTTCATCTGCAGGAATCCCTTGATTTGATTCTTTAAATTTTTGCGTGGATGAATCAACCCGACAAATAAGAAATAGGGTTTGCCCTGAGAGAACTCCGCACGGATTCGAACGATCTCACTTTCACTCAATGGTTGAAAACAATCATTCACACCATTGTAGACGACATCAATTTTAGAACCATCGATACCGTATCGCTCGGTCAAGTCTTGTTTTGTGTAGTTTGAAACAGTAGCAATGCGTTTTGCCTTTCGGGCAAAGCGAGGGAAAAAATACTTGTAGTACTTAAGCACGAGTGGCCTGAGAAAATCGGGATGCTTTTCGAAGTTTAAATCGTGAATAACCGCTAGCTGTGCAGTCTTAGATCTCAACGACAACCATCCATCGGGAGAGAGAAAAAGATCGGGCTTGTGCTTCTTCAGAACTCTGGCTACGCCAAACTCAAAAAACAAATACCATAAAAACGGATGGCGCGATTGAGGGTGAGCAACAACCGCGGTAACATTATCTGAAAATATGAAGTCTTCAGAGGGCTTTCGATCAAAAATGAAGATAAATTCCGTCTCGGGATGAGACTTCGTGATGCGCTTCATGGTTTCGTAAGTGAACCAACCTATCCCCTCCATTTTATCTTTGAGCAGAAGACGGGTATTCACCGCGATTTTCATGCGAATCTGATTATTTCTTTGCCCGAAAGTTCAGGACTAAAGTGATTATGAATAAGTAATCTCACGAACGAATGGTCGAGCTATTTGTCACAATATTGCATTCGCTACTTAATATCTTAGCTTCTATACTTTCACAGCTTTTTCCAATTGTCCCTCAACTGAACTCATTGTTCAAAGTTCAATCTTAAATGGAATGAGAAACGCGTCAAGATTTATAGAATACTGTCCTTTAACAAAGGCTGCAAAGCTAATAAAATCCTAATCACAAAATAGGCTGAAAGAATGCCTAGCGCTGGGCCACAAAGTTTGAATCAAATTGACGAAATTTGCACACATGTCTACAGGTTTTGGTGATTTTGGGAAGAGGAAGGATTTGGAGGAAGACGATTACTACCTGAGCAAAGAAGGTTATATCATCTTTACGGCGAAGTACCATTCAAAGCGCGGTTACTGTTGCCAAAACGGCTGTAAGCATTGTCCCTTTGGCTTTAATAAAAGCAAGGGTCGATTCAAATAATCAAGCACTATGGAAATGTCTGTTAAAGAAAATACCAAAGCATTTAAGGAATTAATCTGCGAAGGGATTCCCGATTTTTTGCCTGAAACGAGGCCTTATGATCCCGAAACAAATCATGCCCCAAAGCGGAAAGAAATTCTAACTCCTGCAGAAAAGAAATTGGCGATAGAAAATGCCCTCCGGTATTTCGACCCTAAGTTTCATCCTATTCTGGCTCCTGAGTTCTACAAAGAACTGAACGACTACGGCCGCATCTATATGCTTCGCTTTAGACCCAGCTATGAGATGTATGCCAGACCTATTTCCGAATATCCTGCTCAAACAAAACATGCCGCAGCCATCATGTTGATGATCCAAAACAACTTGGATCCGAATGTGGCGCAGCATCCTCATGAGCTGATCACTTATGGCGGAAACGGCGCAGTGTTTCAAAACTGGGCGCAGTACTTACTGACCATGAAGTACCTCTCTGAAATGGGCGACGAGCAGACCTTGGTCATGTACAGTGGCCATCCGCTGGGATTGTTTCCATCGAATAAGAATGCCCCAAGAGTAGTCGTCACTAACGGAATGATGGTTCCGAACTATTCCAAGCCAGACGACTGGGAGAAATACAATGCGCTTGGAGTGACTCAATACGGCCAGATGACTGCGGGGTCTTACATGTACATTGGTCCGCAAGGAATCGTTCACGGAACGACCATTACAGTATTGAATGCTGGTAGAAAAATCTCCAAAAACGGTGAGGGCCTCGAAGGAAAGCTATTCGTAACGAGTGGCCTGGGAGGAATGAGTGGAGCTCAGCCCAAAGCAGGGAACATAGCTGGTTGCGTTTCGGTAACTTCTGAAATCAACCCAAAGGCTGCTTACAAAAGGCACGAGCAAGGTTGGGTAGATGAGATCATTGACAATATGCCCGAACTGGTGACTCGTGTGAAATTGGCCAAAGCCAACAAAGAGGTTGTCTCCATAGCGTTCATCGGAAATACCGTAGATGTATGGGAACAATTCTACGCAGAAGGAATTTTCGTCGAGTTGGGTTCTGACCAAACTTCGCTGCACAATCCTTGGGCTGGCGGATACTACCCTGCTGGACACACTTACGAAGAGGCAAACCAGCTGATGGTCGACAATCCTGAGCGATTCAAGGAATTCGTCCAAGAGAGCCTAAAGCGACAAGCCACTGCCATAAACAAGCACGCTGAAAAAGGAACCTACTTCTTTGATTACGGAAATGCTTTTCTACTCGAAGCAGGAAGAGCAGGTGCAGATGTGATGTCAGACGATGGACTTACTTTTAAGTACTCTTCTTATGTGCAGGACATTGTGGGCCCCATGTGTTTCGACTACGGGTTCGGTCCTTTTAGATGGGTCTGTGGCTCTGGAAAAGATTCTGATTTAGAAAAGACAGATGCCATTGCCGCCAGAGTTTTAGAGCTAATGAAAGAAAACAGCCCTGAGGAGATTCAGCAGCAACTGGGGGATAACATTCGCTGGATAAAAGCGGCAGGAAAAAATAAGATGGTCGTCGGCTCCAAAGCCCGCATCCTATATGCAGATGGCGAAGGACGAGTGAAAATTGCCAAAGCCTTCAATGAGGCAATCGCGCTTGGCGAGATCGGACCAATCATTCTCGGAAGAGATCACCACGATGTTTCGGGAACGGATTCGCCTTACCGCGAAACGAGCAACATTTACGATGGCTCACAATTCACAGCTGACATGGCTGTTCAAAATTTTGTCGGCGATGCCTTCCGAGGCGCCACATGGGTGAGTTTGCACAACGGCGGTGGCGTAGGTTGGGGTGAAGTAATAAACGGCGGTTTCGGTATGCTACTCGATGGAAGCGCTTCCAGCGAAAAGAAGTTGAAAAGTATGCTGCATTGGGATGTAAACAATGGAATAGCCAGAAGAAGCTGGGCGCGAAATGACGAAGCCATTTTCGCCATCAAACGAGCTATGGAGGAAGAATCAAAGCTGAAGGTGACCATTCCCAATAAAGTCAATCAAGACATTTTGGATCAACTCTAAATTTGAGTTGATCTTCTTCCAGTGTTGTCTATTTGGATCAAAGCCAAAGGAAATTCGGAGTTGAGACTTTTCCTTTTTAGCTGAGCGATCATTGCACCTCTATTTCCACCACCGACTACAGGGACTTCATAAAGTGCTTTCATGTTGATAGGTTTAGTTGATTTTTTAAATCTAATGACAAAAAAACGAAGCATGTGACTTGAGATTCCCTTGGAACCAAACGAAAAAAGGCCGCCTCAATCGAGGCGGCCTTTCCATTCAATTCAAGTTGATATTATCCTTCTACCTTCTCCGTCACATTTTTCAAGTGATTGGCAAGAAACTGCTCCATGGCACGGTAGAATTCAAATCGGTTTTCCTCATTTCGGAAACCGTGTCCTTCATTGGCCTTTACCATGTACTCCACTTCCACTCCACGTTCTTTCATGGCCGCTACCATCTGATCGCTTTCGTCCACATTTACTCTCGGATCTTGCGCTCCCTGAGCTACGAAAAGAGGGGCTGTGATTTTATCGGCGTGAAACACAGGAGAAGCGCTGCGAAGCATTAATGAATCTTCAGCATTCTCAGGATCTCCCACCATCTCGTACATCATCTTCTTGTAAGGCTCCCAGTATGGAGGTATCGTTCCCATAAATGTGAACAGATTTGAGACACCCACATAATCGACTCCGCACGCGTAAATATCAGGTGTGAAAGCCATACCAGCGAGGGTGGCATACCCACCGTAGCTAGCGCCATAAATGGCTACTCGATCTTTATCAGCTATTCCTTTTTCTACCAACCAGTCCACTCCGTCGGTAATGTCATCTTGCATTTTCTTTCCCCATTCGCGGAATGAAGCTTCCCAAAAATCGCGACCAAATCCTGTGGAACCTCTAAAGTTCATTTGCAAGACGGCGTAACCACGATTGGCCATAAACTGAATCTCAGGATTGAAGCCCCACGTGTCTCTGGCCCATGGACCACCGTGTGGATTCACCACTACTGGTAAGTCTTTTGCAGAATCCATATCGTAGCCTGCCGGCAATGTGAGGTAACCGTGAATGGTCAATCCATCGCGACTCTGGTATTTGATTGGAGTCATCGAAGCCATGTAGTCTTCTTCAATCCATGGCGATGGATCACCAATGAAACTGAGCTCTCCATTCGCCTTGTCGTAAAGGTGATAATCGCCCAAGGACTTGTCGCCATATGTTCTCACGATGAACTTGTCCTCTTGGTCATTGCTGGAAACCATGTAGATCTCCATTTCTGGAAATTCATTTTGCAACTTGGCGTGAATGGCCTTCATTTCTTCATCGAAGAAATGGTATTTGTGCTTTATGCCGGTGTACGAAACAGCAGTTAGCTTTTTGTCCTTTTTGCTATAGCTCAAACCACTTACATCAAAGTCCGAGTCTTCATAAAGAACTTTTTCTTCCTTGCCCGTTTTAGGATCAAAAACCACAATGGCAGTTTTGTCTCTGCCTAGATTGCTGCTGGCATAGAGTTTCTTATTGTCAAAAGTGAAAAACTCAGGACTTAAGGTTTCTTTAAAATTCGTGGTAAGGATTGGCTCGAAAGGCTCATCCTCCGAGTCGCGGTAAAGCAAAGATGTACTGACACCATCGCTGGTCATCGCTACGCGAAGCTTACCATCGTGATCGGTCATCCAACCCGTAATATTTCCTGGGTTCTCCATGATCATCTCCAGCTCGCCGCTATTGATGTTGACACGATAGGGATCGAAAACCTGTGGATTCCGCTTGTTCAAACCAACGATCATGTGATCCTTGTCTTCTTCTAAATCGTCGATTATTTGGGTGCGCACTCCTTCGATTCTCGTCAAAGGTGTCAGCTCGCTCCCGTCGGGATCAACGGCAACCAAGTAGAAATTCTCATCCCCGTTATCGTCTTTGAGGTAAACGATTCGTTCCGCACTAGCCCAAAAGTAGCCTTGGATGTCGCGGTCAGTCTGCTCAGTGATTCGCGTCGCTTCATCGCTGCCCACTGCTTTTACGAAGATGTTCATCCTACTCTCCCACGGTGCACGATAAGAATAGTACTTACCGTCTGGCGAAATCTGGAAAGAGGCCATTTCGGGGTTCTTAAAAAAGTCTTCTACTGGAATCTCGGGAATAACCGAGAGATCTGTGTTTGTCATTTCTTCTGAATCTGTGTTTGGGGTGGTCGTTTCTCCACAGGACGTCATTAGTCCGACTGCGAGTAACATCCCAAAAAGGGATTGTGTTTTCATTGGTTCTAAGGTTTGAACAAACATGACCATAAATTGATTTGGCTCAGATTAAAAAATGATGAACGGTTGGCAAGAAAAATAGACATTCATGAAGATGATTTGATAATCTTTGGCGGATGAGTTCAAACGTGTCCGCAAAGAAAAAACTCGCCCAACACCTTCTCGAAGGCATCTTGGAGAAAATCCAAGAATTAAACGAACAGATAGGAGGATTGGAAGAATCCCGCAATTCAGAATCAAAAAGCACGGCAGGCGACAAGCACGAAGTGGGTCGTGCCATGATGCAAACCGAACTAGACAACCTCAGCAAGCGCTTGGTAGAATTGAAAGAGCAAGCCAATTCCCTCAAGAATCTACCTTTGGAGAAATCAGAACTTGTCCAAACGGGGAGTTTGATAGAAACCTCATCGGGAGTTTATTTTATGGCAATGGGGTTTGGAAAGGTAGAACTGGATGGGCAGATGTACTTCGTGATATCTCCCGCTTCGCCTGTTGGTCAGGTTATGCTTGGGAAAAGAGAGGGCGAAACGTTTCATTTCAGAAATAATGAAGTGAAGATTTCCAAGATCGCGTAAAGCTGACTTTTTCGCATTTCTCGACTCAGTATGTCAGCAACTCAACTTACACAGAGGACTCAGAGATCTCTTTTGACTTGTATGTGTTTAGAGCACTCAGAGGATCGCTGAAGCGATCAAATGAGATGACATGAATTGAATTTATCTGTACTTTCAAGATCCATTATGGAAAGAGATCTTCTGACTTCAAAAATAATAGGTGCTGGAATTGAAGTACACAGGCATCTTGGCCCTGGATTATTGGAAAGCACCTACCAAAGAAGTTTGTCTTTTGAATTAGATTCTAGAGGTTTAAGGGTTAAAGCAGAAAAATACCTTCCCGTACTTTATAAAACGCTCGAGATTAAAGACGGGTATAGAATTGACCTGCTAGTCGAGGATTCAGTCATTGTCGAAATAAAAGCGGTTGAAAGAATTTTAGACGTGCACCGGGCTCAAATTCTAACGTACCTCAAGATGGCCAATTTAAAAACAGGGCTACTGATAAACTTCAATGTACCGCTATTAAAACATGGAATTGAACGGTTTGTACTTTAGATAAACTCGTGTTATTTAGTTTCTCTAACGATCGCTCCAGCGATCCTCTGTAAACTTATCAAGAGCTTCATGCGGTGCTTGTAAATCTCCCTGTGCACTCTGTGAACAGATACTTTCACTCTCTTCTAATAATACGTTGCTACCGTTTAGTAGATTTATCGTGTGAAAACCATCGCCAAAGAGCTCATCCGTTTTACCCGAGAATACAGCCACCTCGGCTTTCTCACTTCTATGAGCTTGCTCTTGGTGGCATTGGTCAGCTTCAACTTCTACTTCGACTTTGAAGATTCGATCATCGATTCTTACACGGGCTCTTGGCTGAAAGGGCTCTGGATGTTTCTCTACGAGGGAATCCCGTATCTAATCACAGTAGGATTGTTAGCCATTTTCGGATTAAAAAAGGACTGGCTTCGGAAACCAGGTTTTTGGATTCACTTCATTTTAGGCTTTGGCATTCTGGCTCTTGATCGTTCCTGGTTTATCTGGACTCTATTAAAAGATCTCTGGGAACCCGTTGAGGCTTTTTACCTCTACAAGATTATCTCTTCGGCCAAGAGTCTCATTAGCGCCGTGCTACCGCTGCTTCTTATTTACCTGGTTTTAGAACCAAAAGGACAAAGAGAGTTTTATGGCCTTAGTTTTAAGGGATTCAAGGCTAAGCCATACTTCGGAATTCTGGGTGTTGCCCTGATCTTCATATTTATAGGTGGCTTCTTCGGCGATCTTCAAGAGTATTATCCGCGTTACCTGAAAAGCGGTGGTGCGGCTTTCGCCCAATCTCTCAACATCCCCGAATGGAGAACCGTTGCCCTTTACGAGTTCTTTTATGGCCTCGATTTTATTTCGACCGAATTGATTTTCCGTGGATTCCTGATTCTGGGAATGCACAAGTATCTAGGCCCTTACGTTGTCTACCCCATGGTGGTGAGTTACTGCGTTCTCCATTTTGGCAAACCACTTACCGAAGCCATTTCCTCCATTTTCGGAGGGTATATCTTGGGAATCATCGCACTGTACCACCGCAATATTTGGGGCGGAGTCATCATTCACGTCGGTGTAGCGTGGGGCATGGAAATCATCGGCTACCTGCATCGAGTATGGTGAGAAATGGTATGGGGTATCGGGATGAGGCGTGTTTAACATAGTCGCTAGTGAATAGATGAGACGTGTTAAAATGGTATTTGAATGAGGCGTGAATAGAGTCTGTTATATTGGTCTGTATGCACAGTATCGGGCAGCTACGGGTCTTTTTAAAATTGGCATGGCTTATGAATTGCAAAGAGAAGAATTGAAAAATTTTGTCAGGCCAGCTTTTTCAATGCTACATTTGTTTCAACCAAAAATACCTCAT
>Ga0222668_1000475_pt1 | contig 25056 bp, 15 predicted proteins | sample AntAcemetagen728_FD_179823 | JGI IMG/M metagenome (GOLD analysis project Ga0222668, IMG submission 179823) | Saline water microbial communities from Ace Lake, Antarctica - #728 | ecosystem: Environmental > Aquatic > Non-marine Saline and Alkaline > Saline | place: Antarctica: Ace Lake... | reverse complement strand
CGCTTCTCGACGGTGCGCAGACGGTCGAGCCAGCGTAGCATTGTGTGAACCTCATTCCCTGTGCCGCCATCCGGTCCAGGTGCGGGGTCTTGATCGTTTCCTGTCCATAGCAACCGAGATCTCCGTAACCGAGATCATCAGCCATGATAAAAATGATGTTCAGTTTTCCGTAGGCAAGAGGGAACACAATACCGAATACGAGGAACAGACGGATCAAGTTTGGTATCATTTGTTTACTCAGGTTCATTGCTCGTTTGATGTCAATGAGAAGGTAAAAGGAACTCATCAGGGCGGGCGGGCAGGGTTCCTACACTAGGAAAAATGAAGGGATTTCAACCACCGATTTCACAGTTGGGCACGGATAAGAGAGCGTGGTTTCGCGACTTTATACTCCAGAGTTGCTTACACGGTGATACCGAGCGTTTTAGTAGTATTTTTTGGTCTTGATCCGTGATAATCCGTGCCATCCGTGGTCAAAAATAACTCAACCCCGGTAGTCTTCTCCCTAATGTAGATACCCTGAGCCGGCGAGGTCGCGAATGACATGGACAAGATGTTGTTTTGGAGGAAATGCTCTTGCACCACCGCACTATCGCTTAAACTGGATTTTCCATCCGACTGAATCGGTCGTAGGCGGCAGGAAAGCGATCCGGCTAATGGTGCCATCGCGGGTGACTTCCGCCGCTTTGCCGTCGAAGCTGGCGCTCTCAACCGTTTGGCCGTCCGGCACATGCAGGGTGAGGACGTAGCGATCCCCGGCAACCACGCGGCTGCGGCCGGCGAGAGTGTGGTCATTTTCCCATGCGAGGGCTTCGAGATCGGCGGCACCTTGGGACAGGTGGCGATTGGTCGAGAGGAGTTGCGGACGGTCGGATTTTTCGCGGATGGCGAACGAGTGCAGACCCATAGCACCAAGTTCCGGGACTTCGAAGGAACCCCGGAAGGCGCCCAGGGGTCGATCCGTCCAGAACTCGAAGACGAGGTATTCCTTTTCCTCATCGAGACCAAGATCCGCGAAGCGGACTTTCTCCGGTTTCACCCCGGCATCCGTCCAGTTCAGGCGATGCAATACGTTCCACTGGTCGAAATCCAGGTTGAATTCGTTCAGCCACCACGGGCAGACCTCGCCGTGCTGATCGCCATCAATGGGCGACATCCCGGCACCGCTGGTGATCGCGGTGCGTTCGGTGGTTTCTAGGATATCGGTCTTGCTGGCATCGAAGTCGTAGAGCTGCCCTGGCACGGAAAACAGGACGGGCGAGGATTTACGGATGCCTACCAGGTTGCGATCATCGGCATAGACGTCCGGTTTGTCGCTGAGCATCAACAGGCAGCCGGCGATGGAGGCGAGGGCGGGGCGGATGATGGTGTCATTGTCGGTTCCGCTGACCGCATCGGTCTTGCGGACATTGCCTTGCTCGGCGGCCTTGCGGCTTGGCCGCACATCGCAGTGGTCCGGATCATTGCGCCAGACGATGCCGTTCCAACTGTTGTACTGCTGCATCGTCACCGGGCCGTAGCCGTCGCCACCGATGCGGCAGGCATCGGCCAGGCCGACGGATTCGGGCAGGACACCCCAGCACGATAGGATGAAGGTTTCGCTGCCCAGCTCCTGGCGCGCGGCGGAAAGATAGGCACGGTAAATTTCATCGGGGCGCAATCCCTTGGCGGCGGTGTATTCCGGATTGTGGTGCAGATTGTCGTAGAGGAGGTGCCGCAACTGGTCGATTTTCACATAATCAAACCCCGCATTGTGAAGCCCTCGGTATGTTGGCCGGACCAGCCGCTCCGCCGCCTCGGGCACTGTGGCATCGATCCCGTAGCTAACCCATGGCCCGGCAAACGGCTTGCCATCCTTGCCCGTGACAAACCATTCCGGATGTTCCTTTGCGGTCAGTTCATCGGAAAAGAACGAACCGATCCAAACCCCGGGACTGAAACCCGCATGGCGGACGGCATCGACATAGCCCGTCATGCCCGAGGGAAACAATTCCCCTTTCCACTCCAACCATGTCTCGGGTCGGCCGCCCTTGTAGCCTTTATTCTGTGGGTTCATGGGCCGCCCCACGTCTTCCGCACCCTGGAAGCCGTCATCGATCTGGATGATGCTGTATCCGTAGTCGGCGAATTTTTTCTCCTTCCAAACATCCAGCAAGTCCTCGAGGTTCTTTTGCTGAAATTCATTCTTGTATGCCCACCAACTGCACCAGCCGGTGATCGAGTCCTTGCGGATCTCATACTCCCACGGCTTGAAATGGCGGATGTTCCTGTGTTTCTGATAGAAGCGCGGGCGGAAGACGATTTCGGCGGGGTCGCCGGTGATTTCGATCTCGAAACGGATGGAGCCGTCGGATTGCGGCGCGGGAGTGATGCGGGTGGAGCCGCCGGGCATTTCGATCATCCAATCGCCGGAGCGATCATAAACCGCGTTGTTGCGGCGGTTGAGGCTGGAGCCATGGGAGGTGCGGATCATGGGGAAGCCCTGTTGCGCCGCACCCGGGGTCTCGGCCGCGATGGCCTGGCCGCTGGCGGTGATGGTGAGCTTGATCGGTTCACTCCCCTGCCCTGTCAGCACGAAACGTTGTTCGATGGGTTCGTCGGAGGAGACAGTGGCAGGGCTTTCGACGGATCCGGAGGAGGTGGAGGAAAGGATTCGTGCACCGTCGTAATCGAGGCTGAAGCCTTTCCCGTCCGCTTTGAGGATGGCGGGTGCGTTCGGTGGTTCCCCCGGCAGTTCGGCGGCCATGAGGGAAACCGCGTGGAGAGCTGGGAAAAGCAGGGAGAGAATGAGCGGTTTGAAGCGGGAAATCATGAGGTTACGTTGATATCGGTGAATTACGAGATCGTGCGATTGGCGGCGGTGAACACGCGTGCGGTTGAAGGAATGCAGTACATCACAGTGTGGGTTTTCATATTGCTGAAAACATAGACGAAACCGTCGCCCGCCGTCGAAAGGAAAGCCACCCGGCAACTGTCACTCGGAAAGTGACAGTTTTATTATGAAAGCGGATTGGCTTTTTCCTCTAGATTCAAAAATCAAACCTTAGCAAACAAGTTTGGCTGAGAAAGTGCGGTCTCTCTCTTCAGCCCCGGTAGGGGCGTCCCGAACGTAGCCGGGGCGTGCAGCGCAGCGGAACCCCCGGAATATCAACCCGTAGAATGTTGCGCCCCGGAGGGTCGCCCGAGAGGTGATTCACCAGAGAAATTTCTCATCGTATTCCACCCGGCATTTTTCCAACAGCGCCCGGTATTTCTCTTGGAATGTCATCGTGCGATGATGCTCTTCCTGATTCAAGACGTAGCTACGCGTCTTCTCCAACCCGGATGCGCTGACAGTGAAAATCCCGTAGCCATCTGCTGGCAGAATCCCGCCACAGCCGCAAACTCGGTTGTTCGGCGCATCTCAAGCGACCCTCCGGGGCGCAAGATCCTGGAAATTGGTATCCGGGGGGTCCACGTTGTTCCACCGCCCGGCTACGTTCTGGCCGTCCCTGCCGGGACTTTGAAGATGTGTGTGAAAACCAAGGCTCAACCCCCATGCTCGAGCTACGTTCTGCCTAAGCAGGTTTTCACAATTTATGACGCGCAGCGGTCTAGCGGTTCTATTTCGAAAGAGGCACGGCGTTTTCCGGCACCCACTTGTTCTTATCGCGCTCGTTTTTGACCTTCCATGCCGCTTTCCTGCTTTCGGACATTTCCTTAGAGAGGCGGTCGAGTGGCCAGCGGGGATCGGGCCGGTGTGATTCGGCGAAGATTTTCTCCGCGCGCTCCACGAGATCCGGACGGGACTCGGAAAGATCCTTGGACTCGGCGACATCTGTGCCGAGGTCGTAGATTTCGATCGCTTTGTCGGTTCCGTTGCGGACGGCTTTCCAGTCGCCGAAGCGTGCGGCTTGAATGGGGCGGCCGGACTCGTGGAGTTCCCAATAGAAATAATCGCGCTGAGGCGCCTTTCCGCCCTTGAGGTAATTGACCAGTGACAGGCCGTCGGTTTCGTATCCCTGCGGCGGTTTGGCTCCGCTCATTTCAACGAAGGTGGGCATCAGATCCCAGAAGGCCCATGGCTGGTCATCGACGCGGCCAGCCGGCACGGTGCCGGGCCACCAGCTGATGGCGGCCTGGCGCAGGGCGCCTTCATACATACCGCGTTTGAAGCCGCGCAGCCCGTTCCCCGCCTGATTGAAGCGCTTGCCCATGGCCGACGCGGGCGGAAACGAGGAGCCGTTGTCACCTGCGAAAACCACCAAGGTATTGCTGTCGATGCCGAGTTCGCGGAGGGTGTCGAGCAACTTTCCGACATCGGAATCGAGGCGGGTGACCTGGGCGGCGTAGGCTTTTTCCTTATCGCTCCATGGCTTGTCTTTGTAGATTCCGAAGTCGTCGATTTCATTGCGCCCGTGCGGCAGGGTCAGGGCGTAGAACATCATGAACGGTTTTTCTGAGTTCGCCTTGAGCCAGCGGAGCATGTCGTTCTGGATCAAATCCTGGGCGTAGGTCTCCCCCACCCCCAGCCCGTCGTTGCCCGGCAGCAGGAAAGGTTGGGCGTTGTTATAAAGATAGGTGGGGAAATAGGAATGCGAGTGACGCTGGCAGTTGTAGCCGAAGAAATGATCGACTCCCTGCTTCTGTGGAGCGCCGGTGGAATCGAAGAAGCCCATGCCCCATTTGCCGAAGGTGGCGGTGGCGTAGTTGGCGGATTTGGCAACTTCCGCGATGGTGACCGTTTCTGCGGGTAGAGGCAGTTGTCCCTCCGGCGCGATCTCCCAGTTCCCCCGGATCGGGCAGTGTCCGCTGTGGAGTCCGGTGAAAAACGAGGCGCGGCTCGGGGCGCAGACGGTGGTGCCACAGTAGGCCTGCATGTAGCGGGTGCCCTCGGCCGCCATCCGGTCAAGGCGCGGGGTCTGGATGATTTCCTGCCCGTAGCAGCCGAGATCGCCCTGGGCGACGTCGTCGCTGAGGATGAAGATGAAATTGGGCGGGCGCTCGGCTGCTGAGGCCAATGCCGATGAGAAGATGGCCAGGATGAGGATCAGTGGTTTCATGTGCGGGTGAGGTTCAATCGATGATCGTTGCGCGGATCGCGGAGGCTTCGGCCTCGGCGTCGAAGGCTGGATTGGGGCCGATGGGCATGGGGGCGCCGAGCCGGTCGCGCCAGGTGCGCAGTTTTTCGTGCAGACGTTTCGTCTCGTCGGGAAACAGGGAGGCGACATTGCGGCGCTCACCGGGATCGCTGCCCAAGTGATAGAGTTCGAGCGCGCCATCCTCGAAAAACTCGTGAAGTTTCCACGATCCGATGCGAATCACGCCGCAAGGGCGGCTGCGGAAAAGCGGGTCGTGGGTGGCGGCGTTGCCCTTGCCGTAGGCTTGGAGATAAACGGGGAAATGCCATGCCAGCTCACGCTCCGCCGGGAGGGCTTTTCCGCCGGTGAGCATGGGCACCAGGCTATCGCCATCGGTGGCATGGCCGCCGGGGGTGGCGATCCCGGCGACCTCGAGGAACGTGGGGAAGAAATCGAGGCCGGTGACCGGGCTTTCGGAACGGCTGCCAGCCTCTGTTTTCCCGGGCCAACGGATCACCAGCGGCACGCGGATCCCACCTTCGTAGTAGGAGCCTTTTTCCCCACGCAGCGGGGATTGGTCGGAAAATCTGTGGATACCGCCGTTGTCGGAGGTGAAAATCACGACCGTGTTTCCCAGCAAATCCCTCCCTTCGAGGGCGGCCAGGATTTCGCCGACGGCTTCGTCGAGGTGAGAAATCATCGCGGCGTAAACCGGGTTCGCATGCACCTGGGTGGGTCGCTTCGCCTCGAAATGTGCGATTTTTTCAGCCTTCGCCTGGACCGGCGTGTGCGGGCTGTAAAACTGCATGGAGATGAGGAAGGGCTTTCCGGTATCGAGGGTTTGGATGGCTTTCACGGTGTCGCGCGCGAGCCGTTCGGTGAGGTATTCGCCCTCGGGGCCATCCTCGAAACCGGGAATCCGATACGGGCTGAAGTAGCCGTTCATGGGGTGCCCCCATTCGGATCCACCGATGTTCACATCGAACCCCGTCTTGGTCGGATCCTCGCCGATGTGCCACTTGCCGACGTGAATCGTCCGGTAACCGGCTTGCTGGAGGAGCTTTGGAAATGTCGGGATGGTTGGATCGAGGTGTGCTTTGTTGGTTGCGGGGATCAGGCGGCGGTGCTCCGCGCGGCCACGGGCCGGATCACCCACCGTCAGCACACCGTGGCGCGGGGTGGCCTGCCCGGTATAAACCGAAGCCCTGCTCGGCGCGCAATTCGCCGCCGCCGCGTAGGCTTGGGTGAACACGGCACCCGACGCGGCGAGGCGGTCAAGGTGCGGCGTTTCATAATAGCCGCTTCCCATGAAACCAAGATCGCCCCATCCGAGGTCGTCGGCATTGATGAACAGGATGTTCGGGGAGGCCGTTTCCTTGGCGGTCGCCTGAAACAGTGACAGGCAGAGGGAAAGTGTGATCCGAGTCAGCGGGGTCATGAGTGGTAGCTTACAAAGTTGGTTACATGTTATCATGCCTAGGAGCGATGATTCAGGGAATGTAATCGCGGATCGTGTGCATGCGCAGGCGCTCGTTGTGGGGGTCGTGGTGTAAGAAGGCCATGCTCCGGGCTTTTTTGTTGGCGGGCCAGGTGCTGGAGAAGAAGGGGCGGGCTTCTGGATGAAAGGTGAAACGTACCGCATGAGTCCAGTTGCGCTTCGCTAGAGCGGCGACTGGAGTTTCGCGATCCATTGTTTAGGAGACCCTTCCGGGATCACGCCATGAACTCCCTGATGTAACCCGTCTGCGGTAGCTTCTTGCGCGCCATTTCCAGGTCGAGGTCGCCGTAGTGTTCGATGGGGTTGCCGTGGGCGTTGAGGAGGGTGGTGTACCAGTTACCGAGGGTCTTGTGGCCTTCGTTGCCGAGGTATGGGAGGCGGATGTAGCGGCCTGCGATGTCCAGTTTGCAGTTGCGTCCGGACATGATGATGAAGGGCGATTCCTTGCCGACTCCGTGGTGGGTTTCCCCGTTTTCCGGGAAATACATGACCATGGTGTTGTCGAACATCGTGCCGTTGCCCTCGGGGGTGGCTTTGAGTTTTTCGACGATGGTTTTGACCTGGTTGATGTGGCTGATGCGGATCTGCTCGCGGGTTTTCCATGCGGGGACGCCGCCAAAAGCCTCGTCGTGGCCGAGCGGGTGGATGCCGACGCGGTCGGTTTCATTTCCGGGGAGACCGGTGACGGGGGTGCCGAGGTCATCGATGGTGTAGGTGACGCAGTTGGTGAGGCCGGCTTTCAATGCGGCAACCAAAACCTCTGTCATGGCGGCTTGCTTTTCGGGCGTGCTGGCATTTTCGCCACCGTTCAAGTGCACGGGGGCAAGTTCCGGAAGATGCCCGGCGAGCGAGTCGGATACGGTGATCAGCTTCTTGTTGCGCTTGCGAATTTTATCGATGGATTCGATCTGCATTTCCTGACGCCTCTTTTCATGACCCTTGATGCCGATTTCCTTCATGCCTTCCTTGCCTTGAAGGAAGGCGAGCATGTCGTTGTCGGAATTGACGGCGTCCGGATTGAGGACGGATTTGAAGAGCTCGCTGCGGGCGGTATCGGGATCCGCGTAGCAGTAGTTCCGCGTTTGCGGTGATGGCGCGGAGTAGCCGGAGACGATGCCGGTGCGGTCGGCGGCGAAGGAAAGCTCCACGTGTCCGAAAGGGGAAGGGAAGAGCTTGGCGAGTTCGAAATCGATGGTGGCGCGCTTGATGGCGCTAAGGGTGTTGCGATTCGATTTGAAGCAACCCATCACGGAGGAGAAGGAGAAGTGGACGTTCTCGCTCATTTTGGCAGAGAGCCCTTGGAGGACAGTCATGTTGTCCTTGTGATCATCCAAGCCACGCAGCCAGAGGGGCAGCTCGTGCTTGTGAAGGTCGGCCTCGAAGGCTTCCTTTTTTTCCTCGTGGGCCTTGTCTTTGGCGGAAAGGTTGAGGAGGGCGGTTTCATCCGGGCGGATACCGCTTGATTTCCGGATGAAGATGAAACGTTTCGGGAAGCCGGTGCCAGCGGTGCCTGCCTGCGCAGCGAACAACTGGTTGAAGGATGGCGCGAGGGACATTGCACCTGCGCCGAGTGCTGAGGTTCTTAGGAAATTTCTGCGGTTGATCATAGGTCTAGTCTTTCAGTGGTTTACGGTAAATGAAGGAATCGGAAGTGAGCAGCGATACGATGGCGGCGTCGAAACTGCCGTTGCTTTCGATATAAGCCTGTTCGGCATCGATGAGGGTTTTCGAATCGGAAAGGAATTCGTTGCGCCCCATGAAATAGCGGAAGGCGTGGCGGATGAAGGACTGGCGAACCCTGGGGGATTTCTCGAGGCGTCCGGCCAGGTCAACCGCATCCTTGAGTTCCCCGTCGAGGGTTTCACTGCCGGCGCCATCGAGGTATCCGGTCGGATCGACGGGCAGGGTCTTGTAGATGTCCTGGATGTCCATCATGTGATCCCGGTTCACCAATTTGTCCGGGCGCTTTTCAATCAGATGCTCGGGATACTCGAGAAATTCCTCGATGCGGTAGCGACCGAAGTCGTCGTACATTTCAAAGGTGTTCCCCAGGGGGTTCATCTTCTCGTGGCAGTGCCAGCAGCTCTTGGTCTCGGTGGCTATGGCCAGGCGCTGGCGCAAGGTCTTGTTGTGGTCTTCCGGAATCTGGGCATCGACGGTGATCGGCACTTCTGGGATGGTGTCGGCCAGCAGCTTCTCGCGCACGAACTTGCCGCGGTGGACTGGGTCGGTCTCGGTGTTGAAGGCATGGGCCACCAGCCAGGCCGGATGGGTCAGCAGGCCTTTGCGGTTTTCAATCTTCATCGGCTGCTCGGGCGACCAATGCCAATCGCCTTTGGGAATGCCCCAGAAGCGGGCGACGTTGCCGCCCCACATGAAGTCGGTGCCGTAACCACGATACATGTCGAAGGGCGCGGCGTGCTCCTGCCCGTTGTCCAGGCGGTCCGTGATGGAGGCCAGGGACTTTTTGAAGAGCGTAAGGCCATCGCCCGAGCGGTTGCCGGCCTTGAGATTCTTGGGATTGAAACTGCGCGTCGGGTTTTCGGTCAGGAACTCCTTGTGCTTCTCGAGATCCTTGTAAGTGAAGTTCTGCCAGTCTTTGTCCTTGAAGTAGGCGTAGATCGTCTTGAGATGCTCGGAACGCTCCCTCATGCGGTCGCTGTCGCCATCGTGGTAGATGAAGAATTTCTCGGTGCCGACCAGTTCCTCGAACACGTTCCGGTCCCGCTTGAGTATATGCTCGACCAGGCGGTCCGCCTCACTCACCAGGCGGTTGGTGGACTCGCTCAGACGGTCGCTCCCAAAGCGTTTCTCGTCCTTGAATATTTCCAATGCCCCCGGATAGCCGAAAAACTCGCGCACGAAGCGCAGTTTGCGGATCGGCAGGTTGGTGTAGTTCTCGTTCCAGCTCTTGTCCTCGAGGATGGGGTCGATGATGTAGTTGATGTCGCGGCGGGCGAGAATGCGCTTCACTTCACGCTCGTAGTCCTCCCGGGTGCTGAGTTTGCCCTGTTCGGCGGCTTTCACCAGTTCCTCATCCGGGCTTTGGTCTGTCAGGGCGTAGGCAATGGCATAACTGGCATCGCGCGGTGCCATCATGCGCCGCCCGTGTTCATCCGGTTCTCCGGCTCCGAACTCGTTGCGGTAGGCGAACTCGGTGGCGAGCAGGAAGGTCTGGATCAGTTTCTGCAGTGCCTTGCGGCGGCCGAGTTTCTCCACGTAACCGCCGGTGAGTTCAAGGTATTCGGTGGCTTCCAGCACAGTCGGCTGGCGCTCGAGAATCAGCACCGAGAGTTGTTCCACCAGTTTCGCCAGCAACTCTTCGGAGGGTGGTCCGGCATTGATGCGCTCCTGCGCAAACTCCCGCTCCCAGCCGGCCACACACTTCTCGATCAAGTCGGAATAGAAATCCCCCTTCTTGCGGTGTTTCCTGATGGCCGCATGGATGGCCTCCATCTCCTCTTCAGGGAGGGGTTTGTATTCGACGGGCTTGCTGCGCTTGGTTCGCTCTGCCGCCATCTCACGGAACTCGGGGACATACTCTCTCAAGATAGCCATCCGACTCTGGATCGTGCGCTCGTGGTCTCCTCGGTAAAACCAGATGCGCTCGCAATACTCGCGAAATTGATCGTCGCTCATCCCGGAGAGTTCGGGATCAGCAAGCGTCTCAAAGACAAGGCGGGAAGCCTCAAGACGCTCCAGAATCTTGGCGGATATAATTGGGGGACTCTTTTTGTATTCCTCCCCTTCCTTGAGTTCGGGAAGCGGTTCGAGCTTCACCGGTACGAACGTGGGAAACATCGACTCATGCTTGTCGCCATGCACCTCGGAGCCGATTCGCTCAATGTGTTCTTCGAGGAACTTCACTCGAGTGGCCAAGGTTTTGTTGTGCTGATCTTCCATCGCCAGCACTTCGACCACCGCAGGCAGGTATCGGCCACCGCGCTTGGGCGCATGCACGTCCGTGATATACTCCGCCACATTCTGCGAGTTGGTGAGCATACTGGAAAGATGCCCGCCGGTCAGATCCTCGTTGGCGTAATAACGAATCGCGGCCTTTTTGGGCAGAAGGAAGGGGTTGGCCAAGGACACTTCTCGGTTCCTGTAGTTGCCCACCACTGAGATCTTCGATTTGCCGGGCTTGCTCAAACTCGCGTTGTTCTCAAGAATGCGCTGAAATTTGGCATTGAAGATATACTCGCTAATCAGCCAGCGGCGATCCGCGGTGAAGGCGGGCACATCCTTGTATTCCCCCGAGAAGAGCTTTCCGTGATCGATGTAGTTGCCGTATTCGGGCTTCTGCAGCTTCCCCTCCAGCGTGGATGCATCATACTTGGCCAGTTCGAGAGAGATAAAGTCCAGGATCTCCTTCCTATCCTCCTCCGAAGGCTGTTCCTCCTTCTTCGGCGGCATGTGCTTGAAATAGACCTGCTCTTGCATCCGGTTCAGCAAATTCAGGCGCTTCGAAGCGTCCATACCGTTGAGGTCATCAAGGCTGATGTCCCCTTTCTGCGTCCCGTGGTCGTGGCATTTCCAGCAATGATCCTCGAGCAGGTACTCGATTTTTTCCGGAACGTGGAATGCAGGTGCAGGACTCCCCTTTTCGTCCGAGGCCACCGCCGGGCCAACGGCGCAGGCGCAGACGATCACGGTGATCGCCAGGGATTTGCTTTTAGAAAAATGATTACTGAAAATGGTCATACAAAATATGGATGGCGGTAGTGAAGCGTGTCGCTGTGCTTACAGCTCCTCCAAGGTGAGCTCACGAAACAGAATTTTCATTTCGCGCCCGGAATGCACTTGGAGCCCGATGGGGCCCTTCTCTTTTGCCGTTTCTGAAGTGTAAGTCATCACCTCTTTGCCGTTGAGCTCGACCGTATAGACGGGACCTTTCGCGGTAATTTTCATGGTGTTCCATTCACCTTCCTTGAGGAGCTCAGCCACGCCCTTTGCTTCAACGGGGTATCCGGCCTTGGAGTTGATGTATGGAGATGCCGTCATATCGCGCTTGAGGGAACCGGAAATACCGATCTGGATCTGATCGTTCTCATGGCGCAGGAATACGCCGGTATCGATTTTCCCATTGAATTTGAACTCAAATTGCAAAACGAAATCTGTGTAGTCCTTTTCGGTCCAGAGAATGGAACCCTTCTTTTCAGGGTTGTTTTGACCAACGATCACGCCGTCTTCCACAGTCCAGGTTTCAGCTCCAATAATCTTCCAGCCGTCAAGGGTTTTCCCATCAAAGATGGGTTGCGGCGCTGCTTGAACAAAAGCACTGGCGGCGAACAGGAAGGCGATTATAGATTTTTTCATCAGGGTGTATTACTCGGAGACGTAAGGGAATTTAGCACATGGTTGACACATTTTCAGAAGAATATGTCCGAGCAAGTGTATTCCTGAGGGTGACAGTTTTGGGCTAGTCGGAGTGAACCGGTGAGGAGAGGTGCCTCACAAGCGTTAGCGCTAAAAGGAAAGAGGGAACCACAGATCTCAAAGATGAACACAGATGTAAGAAAGGATTCCGATAATCCCGCTGGGAATTTTCATCGTCCCGGATCTGTGTTCATCTGTGCAATTTAACGGAGGCATGTAATAAAATCAGTCCGTCTATGTCCACGTTACTCCCATTGTGGTTGAAAATCTTCGGTTTCAGATGTGTCGCTCCAAATGTAGATGCCCTGGACGATTGGACATTCAAGGAATGTAGTCACGAATCGTGTGCATCCGCAGGCGGTCGTTGCGGGTGTCGTGGTAGAAGAAGACCATGCTGCGGGCCTTGTCGTTGGCGGGCCAGGTGCTGGAGAAGAAAGGGCGGGCTTCCTCCTCCTTGCGGAAGAAAAACTCGGTGAAAAAGCCTGCCGCGCCCCCACCCTCGCGCTTGTTCAACTCCTTCGGTTCGATGATGGTTTGTTTGCCCGGTTTCAGGGTGAATTTTGTTCCGCCGAGTGCTCCGGCGATGTCCACCTTGGATGCGTTCATGAAGAAGAACTTCCCGCCGCCGAAGTTGGCAGTATTGTTAGCGATAGGGATGACTTTCATGCCATCGGCGTTCTCCTTGCCGCTGCGGATTAGGAGGATGATCTGGCTTGCGGAGGCGAGAGACGGTGCCGAGCCGTAGGATTTGAAAACCTGTTTTCCATCCGCTGCAGGCTCCATTTTTCCCACTGCCCATGTGGGTAGCCGCTTGACCTTGTAGGGCTGGGATAGCGCGTTGGTGGGGATTTTCACTTCGAGAACTTCTCCCTCACCGATGATCAACTCGACCGGTTGCGGGCTCGCGTTCTTGGGAAAGGATAGGAAGCGCAGGGTTACCTGCTGCGCGTCTTGGGCCATGACTGGTGTGCCAAGGGTCATTAGAATGACGCTAAAAAGGTGAATGGAAAATTTCATGAGATGAGAATGGATATCAGATTTCCGAGGCGTTGAGCCAGCGGAAGGAAACGATCTGGAATTTGCGACCGAATTGTTTATTCGCTTCTGATGTTAGATCGGCAGACTTTGCATGATTTTCATCAGCCTCGTCCACATAGTCCGGGGTGCGCTGGACGACGGCCTCGCACCATGCGCGGGCAACGACGTTGCCCGCGGCATCGAGCGAGTCGCCATAGGTGCGTATGACGAAGGTATCGCCGCGCGGTGTGAGTTGTTCCGCGAATTGGCGGAGCACATCGGCCTGGTCAACGTAGGCCGAGCTACCATAGGCGGCCGGGCCCTTGGCTGCATCGCCGAATGCGAAGGAAATCCCGCTGACCTCATCATCGAGGGTGCGGCTGCTGTCGCGGAAGTTCTTGTTGATGGTGACTTCGGGGAATTCTTCGTCATTTCCGTCTTCATCCTTTCCATCGTAGTCCAGCGCGGCTTGCAGCGCACCCTTTAGCGCGGTGCCGTCGGTATTGTCAGGGTCGAGCCTGCGGTTGACGAACTCGGACAGGGAAAGGAAGGGGCCGCGTTTTTGCACTTCGCGCACCATGGCCTGGGCGAGGGCGTCGATCTCGTCTTCAGAAATACCGCGCAAGCCTTTCCATTGGGCGGGGTCGCTCGCTAGCTCGGTATCTGCCGTGGACGCGGGGAGGCCGCTGGGCAATGTGCCCATACTGATCGGCACAGTGTCACCCGTGGCGGCTTCTTGGGGAATCTTGCCACCGTCGAGATAGGCGATGGGCTTGCCTTTCAAGCTGGAGAAGAGGACCTTCCAAGCATCGACTGAGGTGGAGTTGATATTGAAGCCCCCCTCGACCATGAGGTGAGATCCGATTCTGTCTGCGAGGCCGCCGGTGTATTTGTCGTAACTGTCGTCGGCGAAGAGCGTGTCCAAATCAGAGCTGGTCATGCCGGCGGTATAGGGAACGATGCGGCGGTTCGGAAGTGGCTTGGCATCGAAGAAGAAGTCCGAGGCAACCTGTTTCGCATCGCGTTCCGTGCCACCGAAAATCTCGATGGTGCCGGGCTGCGGGGTGATGGAGGAGAAAAAGTAGTCATCCCACAGAGCTTTGTTGGCGAGGTAGGAATGGTCGGCGAAGGTCACGTCGCGCTCGCCGTCGTCCACATCGTAAAGACGTTTCCAAGCCGGATTGAACGCGACACCTGCGTCGAGATTCGGATTGGCGTAGGAATTACCGATGGCTTGGAGGACGTGGGGATAGAGCCCGCCCTGCCCGGTGGCAGTCACTCGCTGGAAGCCGAGGGAGGGCGAAGGATTGTCGGTGCGCGCTTCAGCCCCATCGAGACCCTCCATCATTTCCCCCGTGAAGCCGTGAGCGACGGGAACCTCATCGGCGAGTGTGAAGCCGCCGAGGCGGGCATGGCTGAGGGCGGCAATCGAGATCGGGGGCGTGACCGGGATTTCCTGTTGGACAACGTGGGTGGTTCCCGATTCCGGGGAATAACCACCGCCATAGAAACCATTGCCGCTGGCGGACTCCTGGACCATGGATTCGAGCACGGAGTTCATCTCATCGATCCACCAGTTCCATCCATGGTTGTAGGGTGCGGTCCCATCATTCTGATCAATCACGTTCGGTTGAAAAGGGCTGGAGTGGAGAAAGGGCCGGCTGGGGAATTTCCTGCCGCCGTTCACGCCGCCATTGGCCAATTCGCTGGTTTCAGAGCCCGCCATCAGGGATAGTTGGATGAAAGGAAGCGACTCTCCGGCACCTGCTGCTGCGGCGATGGCGCTGGCTGGGACGGGCTCCATGGGATCTCCCAACGTGATATTGGCGGCTCCCTGCTCGTAGAGTTCTTCGTTGAACAATCTCGGTATGTTGTCGCGGTTGGCTCGCGACCCACCGAACCGGGAAACTAGGCCCATGTGACGCACATTGAGGAACCCGTAGCCTTTATTATTGTTGATGTTGGCATTGCCTTGGGAGGAAAAGTTACGTTGGGACATGTAGAAACTGAATGCAGCACCACGGGGGGAGGTCAACTCACTCTGAGGCCAGCCAATCAGCCAATTGCCATCATCGGTTTCGGGACCGAAGGAGAATTCGAGCTCGTCCGTACTATTTTTGTTCATCGTGAGAGACCATCGCTCGGGATTCGCTTCCCAAAGGATGTTGGCGCCATCCTCGCTGAACGCGACCCGCGTACTTGAGGCATTAGAGTGTGTGTTGAAGGAATTCCTCAAGGTCAGGATGGCGGTCGAATCCCAACCAGGCATCGCGTCCACCAGATTCTTGCTGGAAGTCATCGACTGGTTGGCTGCATCGTTACCGCCATGGCGATGATACGGCAGGTCCGTGGGGGCGGAAAAAACACGGACTTCGCCTGGCTGGAATACGACAGGCGAGGTTCTTGCGAAATTGAGCCGGATGATATCCGAGCGGCCTTGATGGCTGCCAGAGATAAGATGGTCGAAACGCAGCCATCGTGCATTGGATTTAGAGTATTCATAGACCGTCCCGTCGGAACGGTTCTTGCGGATCCGAAGGTTCAGAGGCGGTGCTTTGAAAATGATCTGTTGGGCCTGGCTGTCGCCGCCCTCCATGACGATGGGCACGTTATAGGGGTTCCACATCGTCACGGCCGGGATCACGGCGAGGCGCAGCTTATGGGTGTCGGTTGCCGGTATCCATTGGTTTGCCTCGAGGCTACCAACCATCAAGTCGCGATCCGCCTGAGTGATCGGATCCGCAGAGAGGGAGAGAAGGAATTGCAGCTTGATAGGCACCGGATTGCGGTAGAGCGTCGTGTAGTCTTTTTGAAATGTTGTAGTGTAGTTCGCCGGTGTTCCGTAGTCGGGCGTGGTGACTTGGATGCTGTTTGGAAGCGCAGTAGAGGTGTACTTAATCCCAGCCTTCCGGCTTTCGTCATAGAGCTGGTAATATGCGGCGAGATCCTGAATCGGGACGCATTCCTGCGGGGTGTTCGGCAAGGTGGGGTATTTGTCGGGATCATTCGCCCATGCGTCCTTGGTGTTGAACTTGTAGAGCATGAACTCGGGGCCACGCTCGTCGGGATCCACGGTGCGTTCGAGCAGGGTGCTGAGATCGCGTTTCAGGCCACCCTCGCGGACGTCGGTGAGGACGGATCTGGAAAACGGAGTGACGGAATGGAAATTTTTCTGTGAGGCGCGAAACTTACCGCCATCGTCGATTTCCTCGACACCGGGAACAAGATCCAAGGAGCTGAGAGAAGGTAGACCGTCAAGGCGCAATTGCTGTACAGAATTGATGTCGGTGAGTCCGGAGATGGTGTTGGTGCCGGTGGAGGCGGGAGACTGGGAGCGGATAATTTTCTCGGAGGAAGTCAGGACTTCACCTTCGTAGGAGTCGTCCATGACACGCGCCTTCTGGCTTTCATCGCCCACCCACCAAGCGTAGCGGCCACGGATGGCGCTGCCGGTGGATGGATCGGATTTCACATCCATGAGACGGGCGCTGACGAAATCGGTGGCTGGCGCGTCCTTTCCGAGGGAACCCTCCCTGACAAGCTGGACGGCGGTTTCGTCCTTTTCCGGCATGGCTTTTCCTTCGATTGCGAGGGTGACGGGAGTGTTCGGATCGGTGGCTTCATCCGGGTTCAGGGAGGCCAGCCATGCGCGAAAGTGCTTGTCCTTCTTATCGTATTCCGGACGCATGGATCCGCTGGGCTGTTGACCGAGGGTCTGGTTGTGGCTTTCCTCGGTAGGATAGCCAGCGCCTATGGGTGCGTCAGAAAGCGGCCCGGCGATCCATGAATCCCAAACGCCGGTCAGGTGTGGGTGACTGACGCCGGAGGGAGCGGTGATAGCTCCAGCGGCAGAGATCCGCTGATCCGGACCGAGCTGCTTCTGGAGTTCCCCCACCGCGAGTATCAACGCCATGCGGGCATTCGCCTGGGCTTCGGCACGGGCCTGACTCCGGGAGCCGCTGCGGAGAGTTACGGCAGAGAGGCTCAAAAGTCCCACCGCGATGACTGATAGGAGGACCAGTAGGGTGAGGGTCACCACAAGCGCGAACCCGGCGGGATTCGGACATTCGGGTTTTTGAATGGAATGGTTTTTCATGCGCGAGCTATATGGAATCAGCTAACTACATCTGAGATACATTAGCATCATCCTCGCGTCCAAATAAAAGCCAATTGACAACTATCTCCCCTAAAGTGACAGTTTCCCAGTGGAGCCGTTTCAATCACTTTCTGTAACCGATCAGTTTGCCGCTTACCTGAGGACAGCGATATCGCACGGCGAACTGGTTGCCACGATGCCCGGGATCAGACGCCTGGCTACCAAGCATGGAGTGAGCAGCAACACGGTCACGGCCGCCCTCGACCAACTTGAGCGCGAGGGCTTCCTGAAGCCACAGGGGCATGGGCGGCGCAGCCGGATCGTATTGCCGGATCATGCCGATCGGCCGACTTTCCGTATCACCTTGCTGCCTTACGAACACGCCGACATACAGCTGGACTACGTGGTGGAAATCCAGAGGCGGCTCAAGCAGGAGGGGCATGAGGTTATTGTCGCCGAGAAAAGCCTGGTGGACCTTGGAATGAAGGTGAGCAGGATCGAAAAGATGGTGAAGAAAACCGAAACCGACGCATGGGTCGTCTTTTCAGCACCCCATGAAGTGCTCGAATGGTTCGTAACCCATTCATTGCCGGTTTTTGCTTTATTCGGACGTTTCCGGAGACTTCCACTGGCAGCGGCTGGCCTGGATAAGGTCCCCGCGTTCCGGTCCGCGGTCCGGCGGCTGGTGGAGCTGGGGCACCGGCGCATCGTTCTCTTGCAACCCAAGCACAACAGACTGCCATCGCCCGCGCTTCTCGTGCGTGAATCCATCGAAGAGATGGAGTCCCACGGGATCAAAACCGGGTTCTATAATCTGCCAGACTGGGAACAGAGCCCAAAGGGTCTTCGGAATCGACTTGATTCCCTTTTTGCGACGAGTCCGCCGACCGCCATCATCCTCGACCGCCCCAACGAGCTGATTGCAGCGCAACATCATCTTGCCCAGCGGGGAATTTTCTCTCCGCGTGACGTTTCACTTATTTGCGACGACGATCCCACCTTCGAATGGTTTGACCCAAGTGTCTCCTGTATCCAATGGCAAAACAGCCTGTTCGGCCGCCGCATCGTCAAGTGGGTACGCAACATCGCGAGCGGTAAGGACGACCGCCGCCAGACTCTCGCCAAAGCAAAATTCGTGGAGAAAGGCACGACCGGACCAGCACTAGACAGGACTTAACGATCCTCTGGAAATCATGCCGACTCCATCACCCTCATGGTTCTCATCGTACAGGGCGAGCTGGGTGAGTTCGCCGGCCTTGCCGATCTTGGGCAGCCGAGGTCAATTTGGCCATCGGACGCTCATCGGCAAGCCCGGCTTGCATCGCCAAGGTATCGCACAGCAGCGTGGCGACATCCGCCCGGTATTTCTCCTTCGGATTGGAGGCCACCTCTTCGAGTAGGCTTGGCGGCTCCTGGTCAGCAGGTTCATCGTCGGCCGCCCCGAACCACTTGCCCGATACCCTGTGGTCGCTTCGGGTTAAGGGCGGCCAGCCCGCATTTCAAAATGCTTCGAGAGAAGGCCATCAAGCTGCTGATCTAGAGATTTTCCACATTTAGCTTAGGAGGTCACTTTAGCGGGCAGTGAACCTCAACTGTCTTCCTAAAGCCTTTAGTAATGGGGTGGTGCGCGATACTGGGTTCGAACCAGTGACCCCCTCCGTGTCAGGGAGGTGCTCTACCACTGAGCTAACCGCGCATTCCAAAGGCTTCCTCGGGGCGGCGAAGCTAGAGGCAAAGCCGACCTCAAAGCAACCCCTTTTTCATCCCAATCATTCGATTTTTCAAATTCTCTTCCCGTGTATTGCTTCTTGAGTTCCACGGGTTCCGTGTCCAGCCTTCCGCCGTCGCCATGAAAACACTTGCCACTTTTGTCCTACTATTAAGCGCTGTTGTTTCAGCAGAGGTTCCCGAAGTATTCGAAGGACTTTTCGAAAAAGAGGTTCCCGTCAGAGCCAGCATTGGAATGGTCGTCCCCCCGCCTGAGATCGAGAAATACATCGCAAAAGTTGAGACAGCGGCTCGTAGCAATCCAGAGTGGTTCAAAGAATTCACCGCATCGGCAAAAGCTGGAACACCCCTCCCCTATCACGAAAACCTCGGGCTCACCAAAGAGGAATACGACGAATACCTGGCGCTCTGGGCAAAACGCAAGTTCGAGTCCAAGGAAGATGTGATGCTGGTTCTTCGTGAAACCTTTGGTGATACCTGGTCTCTCACAGCCTCGGGGGAGGCAGGAGCGATCTCAACACTGCGCTATGACCCGAAAACGGATACGTTCCGTTCGCCAAACGGTGTGATGAAGCGCCTTGAGGATATTAAAGCGGACAAAGATAGTATCCTTGGCGAATGGTCGGGAAAAGAATGGCGGTTTGAGGAGACTACCGGCTTAGGCAAAACCAAGGAAAACTTCGCGTTGGGTAAGTTTGGAGATACGGGATTCGGAATCGTGGTATACAGAGCGCAAGAAATTTCTACCGAAGGCAATCGTCTGCTGGACAAGAGCCTTGTCCTGCGCTTCCCGCTTGGAAAAGCAGGCCATATGAAGCTCCCTGCCACACCTCAACAGCGCTAGCCGATGGGAAAGAGGTCGCGACTCAGGAGGTTCTTGAAAATAGGGTTCATTCTGGCGGTTCTCCTTCCGATAGCGGGTTTCGGGCTGAGCAACCTCTACCTAATGAGCCCGAAGTGCAGGGCATTCCTAGCCGGGAAAATCACCCAACGCACCGGACTTGAAGCCTCTATCGAAGGCGCAACCTGGGCACCGTGGAGCGGAATTACACTTTACGGAATCATAGTCGAACAACCAACTCCACTTCGCGAGCAAATCACAGCTCCTTTGCTCCTCGTTGAGTCCGTTCGTATTTCTCCGATTTGGAGAGCCCTGAAAAACCGGCGCCTGTCGATCAAATCCGTCGAAATCCGAAAGCCGGAGTTATCGATCCCGATAGAGCTTTTATCCCAACTTCCATCTCAAGAACAAGCTCCGCAAATCGCGCTGAACACTCCGAATTCATCGGCGCCCGCTCCACAAAACCAGACTCCACCAGTTGCGGTTCCGCTCGATGACAGCAAAAACACACAACCCGGCGAAGCAGAACCCAGACCTCAAACAGTCGGCGCTCCACCTGAACCGGTGATAAAACCTGTCTCCGAACAAGAGTTGCCGACAACTTGGGTGAATTTCTCTGATGCACGTATCAAGGTGCTTTCGACATTCACAAGAACTTCTCTCTACGAAGCCTCTGGCATCCAAGGCTCCCTACCAATCGGAGGAAAATCCGCTGAATCGATGATCAAAATCGGTCCCATCAAGTGCCTTGGGAATCTTCTTTCCGAAAACTTAGAAATTCCGATTCATTCTCAGGGAACACTTCTATCGACAGATACGATCGAGACGAATTTCTCCGATATCGACTGCAAATTCGGTGCCGGTGTAAGGCTTGTGCGGGGTCTACCATTCCAAATTAGTGCGAGTATCCCTGAGCAAAATGATAAAAAGTTAGAGCTACCCCCAGCCCCGGTATTTCAAATCGGAAACATCGGAGGACAGGGCCGATTCCAAGGTCTCTTGACAAGTCCCATCACCTGGCAAGGACGGTGGGTCATTGAAGCCCTTTCGATCAGTGGCGAATACGAAACAACAAAATTTCAATTCGATCATGGCCAAGCACTCGTTATTTATGGAAATGGTGCGCTCCGGTGCTTGGACGCCAGGATGATCGGCGACTCCACAAGCTTGCTGGGAAACGCCACATTGCTAACAGACGGAAGGTTGGCGGCTGTAGCACGTGTCGTAAGCCTACCGGAACAGTTGGTCGCTATTTCCAAATTCCTCAGACCTGACCACTCCGCACCACATCTGACACCGTTGAATACTCCGCAACGTGCCGCCCTGGATTTGCAACTGTTCGGCACACCTTGGAATCTGCTCTACATGCCGGACCCACGATCCGATGCAATTCCCCTGACAAACATAATCAGTCTGGATTAATTTCAAGTCGCGCGGGTTTACGTAGCCTGATGGTTTCCTCGAATTCCCCGAGATCAAAGCTATCGAGAACATTTGTCGAACGCCTGATCAGCCCACCACCTTCACTCGCCGCCACATAACTTGGTAGCTCCGTATGATAGGGATCTTCACCGATCAGAACAGGTTCCTTTGGTCTGATTGGCAGAGCATTGAGCGAGGGCAGGCTACCGAACGCATTGCCCGGGTTGATATCCCCTGCCAGGGCACCTGAGTGAAGTGTGCAGAAAGCTAGGTTATCGGTCCCTTTCCGAAAATATTCGGCAGTCTTGGTACTGACCGACCTAATATTTCCCGTCTGCACATCCTCATCCAATTCCTGACAGAACTGCGTCGCACGCTGGCCGGAAACCGAACAGATATCCACCTCGACGATCTCATCCGGGCGATCAATCATTTTCCCACCAAAAGCCGGAGTCGCAGCGTTCATGGTTGCCGCCCATACGGGCATGGCGAGATTGCGGCTGAAGGCACCCGGATAAATCGGCTCACTATCCCCTTGTAAAAACCCGGTCCATACCCCGCAGCTCAGCCGGGCGTTGTAACCCAAGAACCAAGTATCTGAAAATTCATGAGTCGTACCACCCTTGCCCGCACCGTAAAACGGCTTTGCAACCAATTGTTCTCTCAGGCCTCTCGCGCTGCCTTCGTCCATCCCGCCCGCCATCATGCTGTGAACCTGCCAAGCGACGGGCTCAGCCAAAAGGCGTCCGCCAGGTTCCGGTGTGCTGGGTTTGCGAAAAACCACACGGCCATCGGCATTTTCAATTCTTGAAATATAGGAAAATTTCGCAGGCCCCTTTCTTCCACCGAGCGGGAACGTGGAAATTGCGGTGACTGCCTGCTTCAGCGAAGCGGGTTCCCAACCAACACACACACGTGGCAGAGGTTTCGAATCTTCCAAAGGGAAGCCGAATGCAATTCCAGCGTCGATGACTCGCTGGATACCGATTTCCGAACCAAGTCTTACCGTCGCTGCGATCTTCGATTCTTCGAATGCCCTCCGCAGTGTAATCTGCCCTTCGTAGACTGGCGAACTGACTTCCATCCCCCACTCGCCCAGGATTCCTTCACGGCCACCAACCATCACCGAGCGGTTGTCCATCGGCTCGTCTTCCACGGTCGAGGCAGGCGTATGATTTTCAGCCAATCCAGCCGAGTAGAGAAAAGGAAAGAACGCGGTTCCCAGAGGACGTTTTCCCATTTCAATAAAATCGAAGGGCACCTCCGCATAATCCCTGCCTCCCACATGAACGAGAACTTCCCCGTTGGTGTGATCCACCATGAAAACCGCACCCTGTAAATACCGGGGATTCATATCCTCATCGTCCTTACTGTATTCGCCGTGTTTCTGGCTGGTATAGCCGGTATGCTGCTCTGCCTGTTCCAGAGTAAGCGAAAGTGCCTTTTCGGCAGCGTTCTGCGCCTCGGATAAAATTGTTGTGTGAATCGTATACCCCCCCGAGGCAAGAGCATCCCGGCCCAAGGCAACCGCCACGGCATCCGCGATGCGCTCGTAGAGATGTGAAGTCCCGCGCTGCAGAGGCTTTGGATTGAGCTTGATCGGTTTCGACTGGGCTTCCGCCATTTCAGATCTGGAAATCATCCCCTCCTCCTTCATACGCGAAAGCACCATGTCGCGAGCCTTGCGGCTGGCCTTGATGTTGTTGAGCGGTGAATTATTAGTCGGATTTTTGATCAGTCCGACGATTGTCGCGCATTCCCCGAGGTTTAGCCCTTTCGGTTCCTTTCCGAAATAACCAAGAGATGCGGAGCGAAGCCCGTAAAACCCGCTGCCGAAATAAATGCGATTCAGGTAATATTCGAGAATTTGATTCTTCGAGTATCGCTTCTCGATGCGGCGGGCAAGGAACGCCTCTACCATCTTTCGTTGCATGCCACTTTCCCCTCGTGACATCGCGTCCTGCTTCAGAGGGTAGGCATTCCGGGCAAGCTGTTGGGTGATCGTGCTGGCACCTTGTGTCGTCGTGCCAGCCTGGTAGTTAAGTTTCAAAGCACGTATCACCCCGATATAGTCGATCCCATCATGAGTGAGAAACCGGGAGTCCTCTCCAGCTCGGAGAGTATCGATAAACAGGTCCGGCACATCCGAAACTGACATCACACTGCGGTTCTGAACGAAGATCCGCCCGATTTCCTTGCCATTGCGATCTAGAATAATGCTCGGGATTTCAAGTCTGTTGATTTCCTCGAGATCATAGGTCAACGCACGCTCGCGGTATTCGCGAGTGTATTGATCCGCGAAAAAAAATGCGACCACTCCGGCGATCGCGACCAGCATAAAAGAGACAAGCCAAAAGGTTTTGCGCTTGTAGAGACGGCGCTTACCGCTCCTTCTTCGGGTGTTTTTACTGTTCGCTGCCATGTCTGATACCAATCCACAACCGCAGCCCGTTGACTGCGAGGGTTCTATGAACTACCCGAATCCGGCTGACTCGGCAACCTCTTCCTTTGCCTCAGCCGAGGAAATCGTTCTTTCTCAAATAGCGACACGGGGGAAGATTTCCTTTCCTGAATTCATGGAGATCGCTCTCTACGATCCACACAACGGTTACTACGCCCGTAAAACCGCCCAGATCGGACAGGCAGGAGACTTTTACACCAGCGTCAGTGTCGGCCCCCTTTTCGGCCGACTATTGGCCCGCCGCTTTCTGAAATGGTGGAACGAAAACGGTCGCCCATCCGAATGGCGGATCCTTGAAATCGGTGCCCACGATGGCAAACTCGCTGCGGATATCCTCGCCGAAATCGCCAGGCTCGAACCAATCACCTGGAATTCACTCGAATACGCAATCATCGAACCCCTGGCCACCCTCCGCGAGGCCCAGCGGCAGAGATTGGAAAAACTGGCTTCGAAACTGACCATCACGGAGAATTCGGAAGCTCTTTCCCGGAACCGCCTTCCCGGCATCGCATTCGGTAACGAAATTCTTGATGCACTTCCTTTCCATCTCGTCCGCCTGTTCGATGGAAACTGGAAAGAACTATTCGTGAAGGAAGGACCGGAGCTTATTCCGGGGGAAATAGATCAAACGTCTATGCTCGCGGGAAAACTCGACGTTATTGGAAATGCTTACCCGGAAAACTATCAAACCGAAGTCCGCACTTCGTTCCCTCGCTTCATCAAAGAAATCCGCACATGTATTGCTGAAGGATTGCTTCTTTTTATCGACTACGGTTTTGCCGCTCCGGAATACTACGATACCCACCGTAGTAGCGGAACCCTGCGGACCTACTCGAAACATAAAGCTGCGGAAGACCCGCTTCTGGATATCGGTGAAATCGACATCACCGCACATGTTGATTTCACCGACCTTGCGAACGAAGCGATGAAACAGGGATTCACCCCGACTCATTTTTCCACGCAGGGCAGCTACCTGACACATCTCGCCTCCGAAATGATCGGGGCCGGCGGACTGGACGGCGGAACTACCATTTCCCAATTCCAAAGCCTCACCCATCCGGCACACTTGGGAGCAAGCTTCCACGTCATCGAATTTTCAAAAAACGCCACTTGCCCTCCCACCGTGAGACATCGCTTGGCTTTGCCATAAATACAATCTCCGCACTTGCGGCGTCGGCAAAATACGTCCAGCTTCTCCACCAACGCCGGGGTGGCGGAATTGGTAGACGCGCCTGACTTAGGATCAGGTGTCTTTTGATGTGCAGGTTCGAGTCCTGTCCCCGGTACCACTCTCCAATCTCAGATGATCAACGAGCTCAAAGTCAAACTCACCGCCCTCGGCATGGACGAGGCCATGGCAGACAAAGCCATCGTCACCATAGCGGAGTTCGCGAAGAGCAAACTGCCCTCAGTCATGCATTCCTCGATTGATGACGTGATGGCTGGGAAAAATCCCGATCTGGGACAACTCGGAGGGCTACTCGGCGGCATAAAAGGATTCTTCGGCGGTAAGTAGCCACCTCACAAAATTTTACTGGCGCGCAGGGGGAAGCGGAG
>Ga0222668_1000472_pt1 | contig 25199 bp, 24 predicted proteins | sample AntAcemetagen728_FD_179823 | JGI IMG/M metagenome (GOLD analysis project Ga0222668, IMG submission 179823) | Saline water microbial communities from Ace Lake, Antarctica - #728 | ecosystem: Environmental > Aquatic > Non-marine Saline and Alkaline > Saline | place: Antarctica: Ace Lake... | reverse complement strand
ATTTACGCCCCAACCAAAAGTCTCATTTAGCGTGTCTTTGTAGTGCCGACCTTTTTAGGACGATGTCCTAAAATAGCGGGTTCCAGCTCCTCCCCTGCCTCCAGTTCGCGAAGACGGGCTAACGAAAAATCGACCAAATGACCCTCCTCAAAACCTCCGGTGATTTATGCGGGTTAGCCATCAACTGCCGTTTTTGGACTTAAAAATGGTTTCCTAAACGGCGATCTGGATGGCTTCGAAGGGCAACCAGACATTGGTGTTTTCCAAGCTGATGAGCAGGTTGGTCTCGGTCCGGGCTGTGGATTGAATTTCGCTCCAACTCTTGGGTCCCACCGCTTCGCCATTGCGAGCGATGAACCAGTGGGCCTGGCGGTCGGTCTGACTTTTTTCGGCCCATTGCAGAGTGGTCGCCACGGCGTGGTCGATTTCAGTTTTGCTGATTTCGGTGTCGGCGTTTTCGTTGAAGGCGACGAGAAGCGGTTTGTGGGTGCTGAGCCAGGAGTGGACCTTTTGCCGGGTGGTTTCCGGGTCGAGGCGGCGGGAAGCGGGGGCTTTCGGGGGGGGCGGTTGGGCTCCGGGTGGGATGGATTTTCCAAGAAAGTCCGGCAGTTCGATTCCGGCATTACGGGTCAATTCCTGCAAGGGAGGGAGGGCCCCGATGAGGCTGGAAAGAAATCCTGCGGTGGAGCCCTTGCCGTCCTTGCCCTTGCCGCCCTCCCAGACGGTGACGGAATCGATTTTCAGGTTGGAGACGGCTTTGACCTGTTCTTCCACCAGTTTGGGCAATTGTTCGGTCACCATGAGTTGGGCGGCTTGGGCGGCTCCGCCAGCGGCTTCGATGATGGCGCGGAAACCGTCGGCGCGGGCTTGGAGTTGTGCGAGGGTGCCTTTTGCCTGGGCCTCCATGATGGCTTTCAACCCATCGGCTTCACCTTGCTTGGTGACTCGGAGGCGTTCGGCATCGGCTTGGGCGATGAGTTCGATCCGCCGTTTTTCGGCTTCGGCCTCGAGTTCGATCCGCAGCTTCTGGGCTTCGGCCATGACCTGGATTTTTTTGCGTTCGATCTCGGCTTGGACGACGACGGTGGCGGTTTGGGCGGCTTCGTCGCGTTTGGCGCGTTGACGTTCGGCCAGTTCCTCGGCGACATAGGATTCTTCGAGGGACTTGGCGGCGGCGACTTTTTCTGCGGCGGTGGCGAGCCGGAGGGCTTCGGCTTCTTGCTGACGGCGACTGGCGGTGGACTGGGCAATCTCAACCGCGGAGAGGTTTTCCCCCTCCGTGGCGCGGGCATTGGCATCCGCAACCCGAATCCGCTGGTCGCGCTGGGCTTCGGCCGCTCCAATGTCGCCGTCGCGTTCCTGCTGGGCAACTTTGATCTTGGCTTCATTGATGGCGCGGGCGGCGGCTTCTTTTCCCAGCGCATCAATGTAGCCGGACTCGTCGGTGATGTCTTGGACGTTGACGTTGATCAGGCGGAGGCCGACTTTTTTCAGTTCGACTTCCACCCCGAGGGAAATATTGGAGATGAGCTTGTCGCGGTCGGTGTTGATTTCCTCGATCGGCATGGTCGCGATGACGACGCGCATTTGGCCGAAGATGATGTCCCGGGCGAGTTGTTGTACCTCGTTGAGGTTGAGACCGAGCATGCGCTCGGCGGCGTTTTCCATCACCCCGGGTTCGGTCGAAATTCCGACCATGAAGGTGGAGGGGGTATTGACGCGGATGTTTTGTTGGGAGAGAGCGCCTTCCAGCTTGATGTCGATGGGGATGGGCGTGAGGTCGAGGAATTGGAAATCCTGAATGATCGGCCAGATGAAGGCGGCCCCGCCATGGTAGCAACGAGCGGAAAGATTGTTTCCGCCCACCTTTCCATAGACGACGAGGATCTTGTCCGAGGGGCAGCGCTTATACCGGGCGGCAAACGCGATCACAGCCACGAAGAAGAGGATGAAGGTTCCAATGATGAGAATGAGGATGGGAATCATGGAGAATTATGAATTAGGAGTTATGAGGTATGAATTTTCGATTCAGGAGAGGGGTTCGATTTCGAGGGTGCCTTGGTCGATCAGTCCGATGACTTTGATTTTGCTTCCGGGGGCAAGGGGGCTGGAGTGGTCGGTCAGGCAGAAAATGGTGTGGAGGCGGCCTTGAATGAGGATCTCGACTTGGCCGCCGCCGCCGCGGGCGGGTGGAATGGTGACATAGACGGTTCCGGTCTGGCCGATGGCATTTTTGTAATCGAGATTTCCCTGATCGCTTAAGGAATAGAGCGCTCGCATGAGGAGGTAAATGGCAAACAAAAAAGCCAGACCGACGGCGGAGGCGATGAAGATGGCAGTAAAATAGCCGAAGCCGGCCTTGATGCTGATGACTCCAGACCAGCCGAAGCCAAAGAAAAATGCTGTGATGGTGCGGGTGGAAAGCACCCCGATTTGGTCCGGTTGGCCAAGGCCGGCATCGGCCACATCGCTGTGGCTGAACCCAAACAAGCTGAGCGCGGCCTCAATGATGAGCGCGAGCCCGGCAAGAAGTCCCGTCGCGTAAAAAATCTGCAAGGGAAGGATCAGATTGTGCCACCAGAGGTCCAGCATCGGGCGAAGTTTGTCATGGTTTGCATCGGGGCGGCGAGAATATTCAGCGGGGAAAGGGGGCGCTTTGGATCAGATTCGGTGCAAGGCATGTCTTGGGGGCGAGAAAACTTGCCACCCTTGGCCGCACTTCGCATGGTGGGGTCATGGTTATGCCCCTGTCTCGCATTCGAATTCCCTTCGGTTGGGCATTTCTTCTCGTCTTGACGGTGTGGTTTGCCGGGTGTGCGGTTCCGGAAAAAAACTCCGGCCCGCAATTGCGGGTTGGCGTCGCCGCCAATGCCCCGCCGATGATTGGAAAAAACGACGGACAATACACAGGCGTCGAAGCGGAATTTGCCCGCGCTTTGGGCGCCCGGATGGGAGTGCCGGTCCGTTTCGTTAATATGCCGTTTGATCAGCTTCTTTCCGCCCTCGACGCCCGGAAGATCGATATTGTCATGTCGGGGATGACGGTGACGGATTTGCGCAAGCCGCTGGCGGAATTTTGTGAACCTTATGCGTCCTCCGGCCAAACCCTCATGGTGAAGGCGGATAAACTCTGGTCTTTTGCCTATCCGGCAGTGGTCTTCGTGATCAATACCCGGATCGGGGTGGAAAAAGGCAGCCTCTCGGAAACTCTGGCCCGGCAAAAATGTCCCAAGGCGACGGTGACGGCCTTTTCCTCCACCGAGGCGGCTGCCGACGCTTTGAAGGCGGGACGGATCGATGTGGTCATGGCGGATGCGCCCATTCTCTGGCGATTGGCAGCGAAGAACCAGGCGGCTGGCGGGGATCTCGTGGTGGTGCGACGTTTTCTTACTCAGGAAAATCTCGCTTGGGCGGTGCGCCGGGGTGACACCGAAATGCTCAACATCGGCAACTCTGCAATACGAGCCTGGCGGGCCGATGGCACGCTCGCGAGGATTTTATCCTCCGCCATGCCGGTGGGAGGATAAGAATGTCAGCGGAGTCCGAACGCATTTTGGCCCGGGATCAGGGTCGTGAAGCCTGGGGGCTTTGGGGCTCCTATTTGCCCGAACGGCAATGGGGAACCATCCGAGAAGACTATTCGGCCGATGGCGATGCTTGGACATACTTCCCGCACGACCAAGCCCGCTCGCGCGCCTACCGGTGGGGCGAAGATGGCCTCCTGGGCATTTGCGACAACGATTGTCGGCTGAGTTTTTCCCTCGCCCTCTGGAATGGCAAGGATCCCATCCTGAAAGAACGTCCCTTCGGGCTCTCCAATCCGCAAGGCAACCATGGCGAGGACGTCAAAGATTACTTCTTCCACCTCGACAACACGCCGACTCACAGTTTCATGCGGGGACTTTACAAGTATCCGCAGGGGGAATTTCCCTATGCCGATCTCATCAAGGAAAATGCCCGCCGGTCGCGACAGGAGCCGGAATATGAATTAGTCGATACCGGCATCTTCAACCAAAGCCGGTATTTCGATGTTTTTATTACCTATGCCAAGGCGGGGCCGGAGGATATTTGCATTCAGATCTGCGCCATCAATCGCGGGCCGGAGGCGGCCCCTCTGACTTTGTTGCCGACGCTGTGGTTTCGCAACACTTGGTCCTGGGGGCAGAAGGATGCGCCGCGCCCAGAGATGCATCGGGAATCGGATGAGGTCATTGTCGCCAGGCCCTGGGGGTTGCCGGAATATCGGCTCTATTGTGCCGGGGCAGAGAAACTCATTTTCACCGAGAACGAAACCAACACCGAGCGGGTTTTCCAGGCGCCCAACGTAGGGTCGCACTTCAAGGATGCCTTCCACGACTATGTCATCGCCGGGGAAGAAAAGGCGATCAATCCCGAGCAGACAGGCACGAAAGCGGCCGCAATTTACCAGGCAACGGTGGAACCCGGAGCGACTATGGAGGTGACTCTGCGGCTAAGTGCCAAACCTCAGAAACAACCCTTTGATGCGGGATTTGCCAAAACCCTGAAGGCCCGGGAGAAGGAGACCGATGCATTTTTGAATGAGGTGACTCCGGGTTTATCCGGCGAACATGCCCTTATTCATCGGCGGGCCTTGGCGGGGTTGTTTTGGGGGAAGAAATTCTATTTCTATCCGGTCCTCCAATGGCTGGAAGGCGATCCGACCATGCCGGCTCCTCCGCGGGAACGCTGGAAGGGACGCAATGTTTTTTGGCGCGATATGCATGCTCATGACGTCCTTTCGATGCCGGACTGTTGGGAATATCCGTACTTTTGCGCCTGGGATCTCATGTTCCATTCCGTCGCCTTCGCCGGGGCGGACCCCTCGACCGCCAAACACCAGAACATGGTCCTGCGGGGGGAACGTTACACCTCGCCCAGCGCCCAAATGCCCGCCTATGAGTGGGCGCTTTCGGATGCGAATCCTCCCATCGGAGGTTGGGCAGCGTGGCGGATTTATTCGATTGATCGGGCCCGAACCGGGATCGGCGATCACGAGTTTTTGAAGAAGGCCTTCAATAAACTCCTCATCGGTTATGCTTGGTGGGCCAACCGGGTTGATCAGACTGGGGACAATGTTTTTGAGGGCGGGTTTCTTGGGCTCGACAATATCGGTGTTTTTGACCGGAGATACCCACTGCCGGACGGCAGCATTATTGAGCAAAGCGACGGCACCGCCTGGATGGCCATGTATTCGCTCAACATGCTAAATATCACGATCGAACTGGCGAAGGAAGATCCGGCCTATGAGGACGTGGCCGATAAGTTTCTCAACGATTTCATTTACCTCGCCGCTGCCGTCAACACCCCGGGCACTAATGGCATCACCCTTTGGGATGAAGAGGACGGATTTTATTATGATGTCCTCAAACGCACCGATGGATCCTCGGACTATCTGAAAACGCGATCAATCGCCGGATTGACGCCCCTCTTTGCAGTGGAAACCTTTAATCAGGACGAGGTCCTTCGGTTTCCTGTTTTGCGCAAGCGGGTCGAGTGGTTTCAAACCCATCGTCCCCACCTGCTCGACCAACTCCACCACATCGCGGTCGAGCACGACGGCAAGCGGCTCATTTCCCTCGTGCCTCCGGAACGGCTGCGCCGGCTTTGCTCCCGGCTCTTTGACGAAAAAGAATTTTTGTCCCCGCATGGCATCCGCGCCCTTTCCCGCGTTTATCATGATCAGCCCTACACCTTCACCGAAGGAGAAAAAACCGAGACCCTCGCTTACAGCCCGGCCGACAGCCCGGTGGCCATGTTCGGGGGCAATTCCAACTGGCGTGGACCGGTCTGGATTCCCATGAATTTTCTCCTCATCGAGTGCTTACAAAAATTTGGTTTCTATTTTGGCGATTCCTTCAAGGTTGAGTTTCCAACCGGGAGCGGCAAGGAAATGACCCTCTGGGACATTTCCCTCGAACTCGAGAATCGGTTGGTCTCGATCTTCACCCGGGATGCGGACGGCAAGCGTCCGTTTCAAGGGGATGTGAAACTCTTCCAGGAAGACCCCCACTGGCGGGATTTGATTCAGTTCCATGAATATTTCAACGGGGACAACGGCGCTGGCGTGGGCGCCAGTCATCAGACGGGATGGACCGCCTTGGTGGCCAAAATGATTCATCAACTGGGCACCTTCGAGCGGGTTTGAAGGTGGGAATTTCCTCTGAAAGCCGCCTTGGATTGACTTCACAAAAACATGCGTTATTTTTATGCGCTATGAAGACGGTTTCAATTATGGAAGCTCAGCACAACCTGGCGGCGTTGCTTCGGGAAGTGGAAATGGGCCGAGAACTGGCCATTACTCGGCGAAAGAAAGTCGTGGCCCGTCTCAGTCCGCCCGTGATGGACGAAAAAGTGGAGTTTCCAGATTTCAAGGCGCGAGCCAAAAAGACATGGGAGAAAGGTTGGCGCGGTGTCGGTAGCGAGGTGCTCCTTGACGAGACAAGAGGTGATCAATGAGTCGCTATTATGATACGGGAATTCTCCTCAAACTTTACACTGAGGAACCCGCCTCGGACTCGGTCAGAAAATTCGTCACCGTTCACAAGCAAGCGATTCTCTTCACGTCTCTGCATTTTTCAGAGTGCGTTTCTGCGCTTCAACTCAAATGTTTCCGCAAGGAATGTGAGGTCGGTGAGGCGGCAGCGGCTCTTCTGGATATCGAAGCGGATCGGGCCTCTGGGGTATTGCGTAAAACATCGATCGAGTGGGAAGAGGCTTGGTCAGAATGTCGAAATCTTTCAATCGCTTATGCGGCCACGACGGGTTGCCGAACGCTCGATGCCCTCCATGTGGCCTGCGCCAAGCAAAGCGGGGCTCGGGAATTTGTGACCTCTGACGCGAGGCAAGGGACGCTGGCCGGCAAAGCTGGTCTACGGGTTCTCAAGGCAACTTGATTTTGGTTTTTTCCTCGGAGGAATAACGGCCAGTTCCAGTACATTCAAAATACTGAGGAAATCTGTGGATTAAATTGGCTTTTTCCTGAATGGTTTTTCCATGATGGAAACACATTCTTGGAAAGATCAGGTCGCAATGATCACCGGAGGGGCGGATGGACTTGGGTTCGCGCTGGCCAAACGCCTGACGGCCTTGGGAGTGCATGTGGTTGCTTTGGATCGAAATTCTGAGCTGATTGCCCGGGCGAAGAAAGAATTGGGAGAGACCTCCCGGGGTTTGGTCGCCGACGTGACGGATCCCGCCGCGGTGAAAAAGTCCGTCGATGCGGTGGTGGCGGAATTTGGGCGGATCGATATCTTGGTCAACTCGGCCGGGATGACCGGGCAAACCAACATCAAGAGCCATGAGGTTTCTCTGGAGGATTTCGACCGGGTCTTTGCGCTTAATGTCCGTGCCTGCCTGATCACGTTTCAAGCGGTGGCTCCCCACATGTTGGAGCGTGACTATGGCCGCGTCCTTCATATCGCTTCCATCGCGGGTAAGGATGGCAATGCCGGTATGCTGGCCTATTCCAGTTCGAAGGCGGCGGTTATTGGCATGACCAAGGTGCAGGGCAAGGAATACGCGGAAACGGGAATTAGGGTTAACGCCCTGGCACCGGCCGTGGTCCGGACCGCCATGGTCGAGGCCCTGCCGCCCGAACAAGTCAAATACATGACCGACAAAATTCCCATGAAGCGCTGTGGCTCGATGGAAGAATTTGCCGAAACTGCGGCTTTTATTGTTTCTCCCGGAAATGGATTCACCACCGGCTTTACGTTTGACCTCTCCGGCGGACGGGCGGTCTATTGAGGTGGGAAGGTGGAAGGTGGAAGGTGGAAGGTGGAAGGTGGAAGGTGGAAGGTGGAAGGTGGAAGGCCGCGAGCAACTGCGACCGCAGTTGGCGGTGCCTTCGAGAGTTGAAAAATTTCGCTTTTAGCTTTTGAAAGCCTGGCCGTTCGGGCTTCGCCCGATCCGTTAGGCGCTGTAAATAATAAAGGTGCCAAAGATGGCGCAGGAGTTTTGGGCTCTGGCAAGGCGCAACGAGCCTAGCCCAAGCACTCTGTGACTGAGGAGCAACGCCGCCAGAGGCCAAAAGAACAAGCCAGATGGTGCCTTTATTTATTTACAGCGCCTTACAGCAACGTTTCGGTGTTTTCTGCCACCCACGCCTCGTAGGTGAGGGGGGAGATTTCGGAGGGTTTGATTTCGCTCCGGCCGCCCCAGAAGACATTGGTGTAGGAGACGGGGATGCCGATCTCTTCGAGATGGCGGTCGATGGCGGCTTTGTGTTCGAGGACGCGATCTTTTTCGGTCCCATGGGCCACGGCCATGATGTTGACATTGTTGAACTCGGGTCCGCCCTCGCGCCAATAGCAGTGGGTTAAAGCTTCGTGGCGGCCGATTTCGCTGCCGGCTTCGATTTCGCGTCCCGGGGGAACCGCCCAATGGAAAAGGGCGTTGAATCGGGTGACCCGGGTGCCGGATTGGTTCGGTTTGACGTGTTCAAGGAAGGTGGAAAAGCGTCCGACAAGCTTGCGTTCAGCCAGGGATTCGGCGACGCGGTAAAACTCTTCCAACTCCACGCCCGCCTCGGCGGCGCGGGCGTCCCAGGTGGGTTCACGAATTTCCTCGGCCGTGAATTCCCGTTTGAGGGTGGTGAGGACCTTCCATTCGTGGTCGCTGAGTTTGACGGTTCCCACCGCATGCATTGCGGCAGGTCCCTCGGTGCGATCTCCGGGCTCGATGGATTTTCGGCGGACATGGCCGACACCGAGGGCAAAAATGCCTTTGGCGGGCATGATGCGATAGGCTTGGGCTCCTGTCAGGCGGCAGAGAAGCTGGCAGTGGGTGTCGAGAGAATAACCGGCCGGCACCTTGAGGGTGGTCCAGAGTTTGTAGGCTTCACCGGGAATGTTGGCATCGGTTGAGCGGATGACGACATGGCCGGAGTAGGGGTCTTTTTGAAAAAGAAAATCAAAAGCGGCGTCCAATTTGTCCGCGGGCACCCTCCAAGCGACGAGCGCCCCTTCGGCCAGGTTGGTGGCGAGGAGGGTTTGGCGGACCCTGCGGATCGTGCCGGCGGCCAACATGGTTTGGATCCGTTCAATGACGGTTTCCAGCGGAAGGTCGGTCCGACGGCTGATTTCGAGAAAAGGCTCTCGGGCGAAACCGGAAATTTTGTCCTCGGAAACGGTCAGGATACGGGCATTGATGGGATCGGCGTGTTCGAATGGAACCATTCCTCTTAAATGACCGGAGTGTGGGCTCGATTGCAAGGGCTTTGACCGTTTTCACACAAACGGCCGCAGCGTCCGGGGGCGTCGAGGAAAAATGAGGCGACGCGAAAACCTCCGGACTACCCCTTGGTCGGTTGAGGCACTTTCTCAAATTTGGAAGTGTCGTACCCGAGAGCGGCAAGGTGGCGCAGAATCGCTTGGTAGTCGGCTTCGCTCATCTGTGGGGTTCGCGACATAATCCAAGCCAATTTTTTAGTCGGCTCACCCACAACTGTATAACGGTAATCGGGAGCAAGATCGAGGATAAGAAAGTCGGAGGAAAATGGCCAAATGAACTGAACTTTCCAATGGGCGCGGGTATCTTTGTTGTAGACCCAGGCCTTGGCCTTCCATTTCTGGCGTGGCGCGTCCAGGGAACCCTTGCGAAAGGCATAGGTGACATCGATTTTGCCGTCGGGCCGAAGGGAATAAATGTCCATCGTATTGACGTTTCCTTTTTCAGCGATCCAGGGAATATAGCCAATCACATACCAGTCTCCCATGAAGCGGGGGATATCGACTGAGGGTACGGTTTGAATTTGGGGATGGGAGGCGCACCCACCCACAAACAGCAGACTCAGAAGGCCAAGAATACGGAACGACGCGGTTGCTTTCACAATACTAGGCACTAGATACTCGCCGCTGGGTGGAGTCAATCGTAGGCTTGGTCGGTCGGGGGCTGTCCTGAACGATTAAAAACGGGGCGGCGGTTTTCGTTTTGGGGTTCGTTCGCGGTCTGCTAAAGCAGGAGCTTCTATGGTCGAGAAAATCGAAACCTTCCTCATTCTCCTGGGAATCCTAGGGGTTCTCGCCGTCGTGGCGGAGCGGGTTCGGCTTCCGTTTCCGATTTTGCTCGTCTTTGCCGGGTTGGGAATTGCCTTCTGGCCGGGGTTGCCCAAGGTGCGCTTGGACCCCGAACTGGTGTTCCTGATTTTCTTGCCGCCATTGTTGTTTTCCGCCGCCTGGAATTTTCCTTGGGATGATTTTCGGTCGAATCTTTTGCCGATTTTTGCCCTTGCGGTGGGGTTGGTGCTGGCGACGATGGTCGGCGTGGCCTTGACCGTGTCTTGGTTGGTTCCGGGGATGACCCTGGCAGCAGGTTTTGTTTTGGGGGCTATCGTTTCACCCCCTGATGCGGTCTCGGCGACGGCGGTGCTGAAAACCCTGCGTCTTCCCAAGCGCCTGGGAACGGTTCTGGAGGGCGAAAGCCTCGTCAATGATTCCAGTGGATTGGTCGCCTATCACTTTGCCGTCGCCGCGGTGGTGACCGGGTCGTTTTCGATGGCTAAGGCCGGAGGGGAATTTCTCTGGATGTCATTGGGCGGAATTTTGCTGGGAGGGCTGGTCGGGATTGGCGTCGAGATTTTGCACCGTCGCCTTAAGGATCCGGCGGTGGAGATCACTTTGACTTTGCTGACGCCCTTTGTGGCCTATTTGACGGCGGAAAAATTGGAGGTGTCGGGTGTTCTGGCCGTGGTGACTGCGGGTTTGTATGTGGGGCACAAATCCTGGCAGGCCTTAAACGCCGGGAGTCGGTTGGAACGGGGGGCGATTTGGAAGTTTCTTGATTACCTGCTTAATGGGGTGGTTTTCATCCTCATTGGTCTCCAGTTTCCCGCCATCCTGCGGGAGATCCGAGGGGAGGCGCCCCTGTGGCAATTGATCGGTATCGGGGCCATCATTTCTGTCGTGGTCATCGCGGTGCGGTTTCTCTGGATTTTTCCGCTGGCCTGGGTCGAGCGGCGGCTTTTCACGGGCAAGAAGGACTCGCCCCAATTTCTTAATACCGGAGGCCTGGTGGTCGCCTCCTGGTCAGGAATGCGGGGGGTGGTCTCGATGGCGGCGGCGTTGGCCCTGCCTTTGACTTTGCAATCCGGTGAAGAATTTCCTTTTCGGCATCTGATTCTTTTTCTCACCTTTTGCGTCATCTTTGTGACTCTAGTCCTCCAGGGATTGACCCTCCCGTTCGTCGCGAAATGGCTGGGAGTCGAAGAGGGGGGCGATGAATACCAATCTGAGATCGAGGCCCGGGAATTGCTTCTCAAAGAGATTATCGAAAAAATCGGTAAGGAAGCCCGGGCGGTCGAATCTGCCGAGCAACGCGACTCACTTGAACAATGGCAGGACTACTATGAAGAACGTCTTCGTCGCATGCAGCAGCGGGATTCGCTTTCTTTGGAAACCAATCGCAATTCTGCCCCAAGGGAAAAAGAACTTATGGTGCGACTCACCGAGGAGGCCCGTCGGCATCTGGCCGAGTTACGTCGGAGAGGGATCATCTCCGAGAACGTCCGGCAGCGAATCGAATACGACTTTGATTTGGAGGAACAACGGATTCAGAGAATTCTTTCCCGCTTCGAGTGAATCCGGAGGCCTGACTATGGCGAAGCCGGAGGCTGAGGGAAGCAGGTTCCCTGCCCCTGGGCATCGAGGGGCTCGCGGGGGATTCGGCCCGACCGCAGCGGCGGGGGGTCCAAAATTGGTCTAGACGTAGTCGGCACGGAAGCTGCCGGTCAAAGGTTCTTCGCTGCCGTTTCGACTTGGGAGCGGGGCTGCGCGGTGGTCCGCAGGGGCAGTGCGGAAAGAAGGGCGGTGGCTGAAACTAAAAGTCTAGGCGGAAATTTCCGCATGACTATTTGTGAGTTGCAACCAGCTGGAGACGCAATTTAGGAATTGGCCATCGGAATGACGTACGGCCCCTCTGGAATGACGGCGGCCGAGCTGGCACCCGACTCCCGGAGGACAGCGGCCAAAGCTTCATCCCAATTCGTGTGGCAGGTCACTCCGGTCAGGGCTTGGTCAGATTCATCCAGTCCCTCGGTGAACAAATGGATCTTCCCGTGGCGAAGGGCCTCGGTGACTTTGACGGTTTGCCATTCATCGATATTGGCCAAGGGACGTTGGCGGGCCCCGGTAAGAAAGGCGTCGATACCGCTCTGGACCAATTCTTTTTGCGCGGCGCGAAATTCCTCCGAGCCGAAACCTTCTGCGCAACGCGAGGCGATCAGCATGGTGCCCCCCGGGGAAAGGGCTCCAAGCGCACAGACGATGCCTTTGGTGGTCTGATAATACGTCAGGTCGAGGGGATGCCCCGCGCAGCAGGTGATGACAAGGGGATGACGTTGAGTGATGGGAACCTCGGCATGAACGCGGACCCGGGAGACCGCTTCGGCATGGCTGGCGAGGACCTCGCCAAAATTGACAAAGGTCAATCGACGTTCGTCGTCGAGGATGGTGTTGACGGCGAAGACGGGTCCCAACATCCCGACAATTTCCACCTGTTCGTCATGGAGGGGATTGTCCGCGAGGTTGGTGCTGCAGGCCCGAGGGTCCTCCATGAACGTGGTGTTGTGAAACGTGCGGATGGTTTCTTCGTGGGCGATACCAGGGGCGATCACCTTGCGACCCCCGGAATATCCAGCCATGAAATGAGGTTCGACCAGGCCGGTGACAATCTTCAAGTCCGCTTCAACAAAGCGGCGATCCAACCGCACCGCGGTGCCGCGACTCGTCTTTCCGATCGTGACATGGTCCTCCGCGTTTTGGGCGTAATGGTTGACCACCTTGAAAGTTTGCGTGATCGATCGATCGCCGACCAATTCTTCGAGTTCCTCTCCCAGATTGGGACGGTGCAGTCCCGTCGCGATGAGGATGGTGATGTGTTCGCGGGGAAGGCCTGCGGCGAGGAGGCAGTCCAGAAGCGGCCGGAGCAGAAGCCCATTAGGCACCGGACGGGTGATGTCGCAAATGACGATGCAGGCGGAACGGGCCGCCCTCGCCAACTCGTTCAGCGGAAGAGCTCCCGCCGGATTTTCGAGTGCCGCGACGACGGCTGCGGCCGGGTCGGAGAGCAGAGGCATGGCCGGCTTTGCAACCACCTCGACCATGAGATCGGGAGGGAATGAGACCGGGAGCTTTCCTTTTCCGTAAAGCAGATGGGCCGATTCAAACAAGGTCGTCATAAAGCACCCGTTAACAATGAAACGGGAGGCGAAAGTCGAAAAGTCAAATCGTGAGACGGGCCTTCCTCCCAAGGAATTGCCGAGTGGCATCGGACCAGTCCAGATGGGCGAGATCCTCTGGATCGCCCTTGATCGTCGGGCGCGGGATCAGGCGGTCGAGCTTGGATACGGGGGCCTGGGGAATGATGAGAAACGTGTGGCCCTTGCGTTCAATTTCCAAGGGATTTCCCGTCTTCAGTACTTCATCCAGCAGGGCATAAACGTTTTCGCGGAGTTTGGTGCTTGAGAGCATCCTGCTGAAATTATGGCGCAGGAACGTGCGGGTGTAAAATTTTCACGCGCACGTGTCGGTCGCTTAATGCTCGGTCGCCTTTTCCGCGCCGAGGCCGGTGTTGGCGCGGACTTCGAGTTCGGCGAATTTGGCTTCCGCGCCCGGTTCGCGGCTGCAAAGGGTGGCAATAACCGCAGCGAGGAAGCCGATGGGGATGCTGGCGAGGGCGGGATTCTTCAGAGGGAAGAGGGCGTTGTCCCCCATGAAATCCGGGCTCACGATGATGAGGGCGATGCTGGAGACCAGTCCGGCGATGAGTCCAGCGACGGCCCCGGCTGTGTTGAAGCGTTTCCAAAAAATCGACAAAATAATCGCGGGGAGGTTGGCGCTGGCGGCGACCGCAAAGGCTAGCCCCACGAGGAAGGCGACATTCACCCGGTCGCCCAACCCAATGGCGATGGCAATGGAAGCCGCTCCGACCACGAAGGCAGTGATCCGAGCGACGCGCACTTCTTCGCCGGCCCGGTGTTCTTTGCCGTGGTGGATGACATTGGAGTAGAAATCGTGGGCGAAGCTAGTGCTGGCGCTGATGGTCAGGCCGGCGACAACCGCCAGAATGGTGGCAAAGGCGACCGCACTGATGAAGCCGAAGAAGACCTCTCCGCCGACGAGGCGGGCCAATTCTGGGGCGGCCATATTGGTGCCGCCGTGGGCTTTGATGAAGTCCGGACCCATCAGGCTGGCGGCGCCAAACCCGAAGAAGGTCGTCATGATGTAAAAGAGGCCAATAATGACCATGGCCCAGACCACGCTGGAGCGAGCGGTTTTGGCATCCGGAACGGTGTAAAAACGAATGAGGATGTGGGGGAGGCCGGCAGTTCCGAAGACCAGAGCCATCCCGAGAGAGATTTGGTCCCAGGGGTTTTTGAAGAGGAGGCCGGGCGTGAGAAAGTTTTGGGTCACTTCGACTCCGTCTGCGCCGGTGGATTTGATCGCAGCGAGAGAGTTAAAGAACTCAGCGAGACTGAAGTTGAACTTGGCCATGACCAAGACGCTCAGAAGGAAGCTGCCGCTCATGAGCAAGATGGCTTTGATGATCTGCACCCAGGTGGTCGCCAACATGCCTCCAAAGACGACATAAACGACCATAAGGATGCCCACGGCGATGACGGCGAGTTCATAAGAAATGCCGGGAATAAGCACCTTCACCAAGGCTCCGGCACCCACCATTTGGGCGATCATGTAAAAGAGCGAAACGGTCAGGGTGCTGAGGGAGGCGAGGGCTCGTACGGGCCGAGGTTTGAGTCGGTAAGCCAGCACATCCGCCATGGTGTATTTTCCTGAGTTTCTCAGGGGTTCGGCCACGATGAAAAGGACGGTCAGATAAGCGACGAGAAAACCGACGGAATACATGAAGCCGTCAAAACCATTCAGCGCGATCATGCCGGCAATCCCGAGGAAGCTGGCTGCGCTCATATAGTCTCCGGCAACAGCAAGACCATTTTGCCAACCGGTGATGCTGCGACCGGCTGCAAAATAGGCACTGGCGCCACTGGATTTTCGGGCGCTGAAGTAGGTGATAACGAGGGTCGCCACCACGAAGGCCAGGAAGATGAAAAGGGAAGTGTGGTCGGAAGAAGGTGGCTCGACTTGGGCGAGGAGGGCGGGGAACATGATTATTTTTGGTTAAACTTGGCCAAGACGGCGGCAGCCTGCCGGTCCCATCCGGCGGCAGCGGCGACGTAGAGGAAGGCGAGGATCCAAGCCATGAAAAATTGCGAGAGCGCGAACAAATAGGCGATGTTCACTCGGCCGAAGACTTCGATTTCCATCAGGCGCGGAAACCAACCCACCAGCACTAGGAAGGCGAAATAATAGATGATAAAAAAGAGGGTGGCCGGAATCACGAAGCGGGCTTTGTCGGTCAAGAGCTTTTTGAAGTCGGCGTCCGCGGCGATGGCCTCCCAGTCCACCGGGTCGCCATCTTTGGGGGCGGTGTCGGTCGGAGAGGCGGATTCCGGGGTTAGGTCCTGGTCAGAGGGATCGGGGGCAGACATGGGGTTGGTGGATATAGGTATTTTCGTCCGATGTCGAGTCCGGAGGGTGAGGGTGATGTCGCGATCCCAAAGAAATGACCGTAGAGGAACCCGGAACGGGTTTCTTTCCTTCGGGCCGGGAAAAAGAAACGCTTTCAGCGTTCCTTTACGTTCTGCCCTCAAGTCACGAGAGCCGGAACGGAGAGAATCTTGGCCTCAGAACTTCGCGTTCCGCCCCCTAGACTTGCGCCCAACGGTTGGTCTCCCTACTTTTCTCTTATGGCTGATTCTGTGCAAAAAACCATTTCTCAACTTCACAAGGAGGCTCGGGACGGGGCCGTCGGTGCGCGCGTCCATGTTCAGGTCGAAGGATTGCTGTGTAAGGAGGCGCGGAATGGAAAGCCGTTCTGGGAAGTGAAACTTCGGGACGGCGGGGATGCCATGACCCTGAAGGCCTGGAATGACAGTCCGCAGTTTACGGTTTGCCAAGGTCTTCAGGGCGGTGAATTGGTCGAAGTGGAAGGGGAATTTTCTGTCGGGGGATATGGACTGGAGGCACAAAATTGGAGAGTCCGGAATTTGAGCGAAGAGGAAACCGGAGCTCTTTTTGCCGGAGACGAAGCGGCCCGGGTCATCGCGGAGGCAGATTTTGCTCTGGTGACGGAGTTGGTGGGATCTTTCAGCGACCCTCGGTTGAAGGGCTTGGCAGAGGTTTTTTTGGAAGAATTTGGGGCCCGATTTCGACGGGCTGCTGCCGCGCGATTTAATCATCATGCCTTCCGGGGCGGATTATTGCGCCACACGGCGCAAATGATGGCCGCGGCCGACGCCCTTTGTGTGGTCTATCCTCGCCTGCATCGCGACCTTTTGTTGGCAGGAGTGCTTTTTCATGACAGTGGAAAACTCTGGGAAATGTGTCCGGCGGAAACAGGTTTTGAAATCCCCCGGGTTGCGCATGGCGAATTACTCGGTCACATCCCCATCGGGATCGAAGTGGTCAATGCGCTCTGGCGAAAGCTGCCGCTTACCGATTGGAAGGAATTAGCGCCCGGTTCCGAAGACGTCCGTTTGCACCTCTTACATCTGATTGCGGCCCATCATGGGGAATTGGCTTTCGGGTCTCCCGTGCAGCCGAAAACTCCCGAGGCCATGGCCCTGCATTATATCGACAACCTCGATGCCCGGCTGGAGATGGTTTTTGGGGCCTATGACAAGCAGCCGGAAATTGCGCCGGGAATCTTCGAAAGGGTTCGCGCTTTGAATGTATCGCCGGTGCGGCCCCTGCGCGGCTTCGCCGAGAGTGACAAGTGACGGGGTGGACTCGGAGTGATGGGGACCACGCTTGTGCATGGACTCGTGGAACTTGGTTTCAAAGTGAGGGTCTTGGATAATAGCGATCGATTCCGCTCTGTCGATTGATCGCCTTTTTCGCCGAGCGTTTTCAGAAGAAGCCGATCTTGACTTGGGATACTATTGCCGGGGTGATGCAAGATGCCAATCTTGACAACTCCGAAGCCCGAAAGGATCTCGGCTACGATCCCATCAGTTTCCGCGAGGGGCTCCAGCGGGCGTATCCGATTTGAGTCAGGGGAAAATCCTCGCCGGAGTTTTGAAGGCTTTGAGTTTTTTTAGGACCGCCTCGGGGGTGGCCACGGCGATGGCCTCCTCGGCTCCGCGCCAGACTTCGAGGTCGGCGCTGCTGTTACCCATATAGGAATATTTCCCGAACCGGGCGCGGAGGGCGTCCCGTTTGCGGTGGTCGGAGAGGCTGGTTTTTCCATCACTTCCCATGGAGTGATCAAAAAGCCCGACATGGGCCGCGATGAGGTCCGCATAAATTTGATCCGATGCGGTGGCCAGAATGAGGGTTCGTCCGCGGGCACGTTCTTCACGAAGGAAATCCATCACCTCGGGGTGATAGCGGAGGGTGGCGGGATCAAGGGGGACGCGGAGAGCGATCTCGCGTTTGAGCCGGGCCCGGCCCCCAGTCAGATACCAGACCACCGCAGGACCGAGGGCGAAGGGATTCTTTCGCAAGAAGTGTAAAATTGTTTTCACCGAAACATCATCGGCGATGAGGGTGCCGTCGAGATCGACGGCCAGAGGCGGCAGGGTGGATGGTGTATTATTCATGGAAGGTAAGGTGCCGTCGAAGGGGGGCGATGGCAACGCAGGCGATCAGGAGACTCCAGGTGAGGAGCGAAACGATGGCTCCAAGGCGGAATCCGCGAGGCTGGTATTCCATCGTGAAGACGTGGTGTCCCTTGCTGAGCGGAATGGCGCGGAGGGCATGATTAGCCGGGAGCAATGAATATTCTTTCTGCGCGCTGTCGGGTCGAGCGGTGACGTGCCAGTCCGGAGAATAGGAATCCGGGATCACGAGGATGGCGGCGCGATCGGTTTCGACGTCCAGGGTCCAGTGATCGGTGGAGGAATCGAGGACGCGGATGGAACCGGCCGGCGTTCCGGGATCGGGCTTCGGATTGGGCTCTTCTTCGAGGAGAATTTTTGTCTTTAAATCAAAGGTCGGGTTGCGGAGGGCTTCCAGCAGATCGGAGGCGTCGGGAATCACTTGATAATCGCTGACGAGGAAAAAGTGTGGGAAGGGATCCGGAAACGGCTTGATCGTGATTTGGTTGTTCTCGCCTGGAAGAAATGCCCATTGGCAGCGGAGCATGGCCAAGATGGGGTGAAAGGTACTGAAGGGAAGGTATTGAGAAGCTTGCGCGGAATTTCCTCCCTGGGTCACCGTGAGCAATTCGGCGTACCGCTTGAGCACGGACGGATCGTATCCCCAGACATTCCCTTTGCGGAGAAGCATGGAGGAGTCGGGATTGACGGTGTTGAGGACCCGATAGTCGCCGGGGTGCGCCTCCAAATACTCAGCCACGGGCTGATAGGTGAACTGGGCGAGCGGAAATGTGGCGACCGTGCTCCCGGCAAAAATGGCGATTTCCAGAATGGCAGCGCCGCCGAGAACGGGGGCAAGCTTTTGCCAGCGGCGGGCTGCCAGCCAAAGCAGAGCAAAGCCGATCCAGAGACTACCGGCTAGAGTTAGTGATTGCCGGGTCGCTTCGAGAAGGTCGGGGAGAAATTTTGGAAGCAAAAGGGCCTCCGGATTGAGATAGCTCTCCTTGGTCGCGAGGATGGCGGCGATCAGATGGCGCAGGCTATCGGGACCGGATCGGCTCAGCCAAAACGATGCGCCCAACAGCCCGAGCCCCAAGACGAGCGCGGTGAGGCCAAGGGCGCGGGTGGGTTTGTCTCCGCTCAAAAGGCGATCCATCCCCAGGCCAGCAAAAAGAGCGAGAAAAAGTCCGGCAAAGTAGAGGAATTTGGACGAACCACGGAAGGACCCGAACCCCGGCAGCCAATCGTAGAGAAGGTGGTGGAGGGGCGTATGGGTTCCCAGGGCGAGAATCAAGGCCACGAGAACAAGGATTCCCAGCCGGATGTTGGGAACTTTATTTTTGGAGTTCCCGGCGCCAAAAGCCGCAAGGAGAAGACCACCCACGCCAAGATAAAAACTCATCTCCCAGAGATAGCACCGGCCCCAATAGGGAATTTCTCCATGACCTCCAAAAATCCACGGCGCGAGGAGGGTGAGGAAGTTTTCCGGGGGAAAAGAAAACATGGCGGCGAATTCATAATTCACTCCGCCACTCCGGACCGATTCTTGCGCGGCGGCCAAGCCGGGAAGAAACTGGGCGGCCGCGAGCAGGGCGGCAAGGGGATAAATGGCCAGCAGACCCACAGCAGCCTGCGGCCATCGGGAGGTACCCGGCAGATGGATGAGGGCATAAGCGCCGCCGATGATGGCGGTGAAATAAACATATTGCGGATGTCCGGCGTAGATTTGCAGGGCGGCCGCCGCGGCAGACAGGCAGATCCAGCCGAGGTGGCGTTGTGCGATCCAGCGATCAATGCCCCAGAAGACCATGGGCACCCAGGCCATGGCGCAGACATTGGAAAGATGTCCGGCATAAATATGGAGGAAAAAAGTGCCGCTGAACATGGCCAGCGCCCCGGACACCCAGGCAGCGGCAGGTCGAAGTCCCCGCCCGATCGCCCATCCATAAGTCAGCGCCCCCAAGAGGAAAACATGGAGCCCAAACGACCAGTTGATGGCGGTCGCCAGGGGCAGGACGAGAAAAATGAGGTTGGGAGGATAGAGGAGCGCGGATTGAAAGTCCCCCAGGAACGGAACGCCGCCGTAGATGTAAGGGTTCCAAAAGGGAATGTGGCCTTGAGCGATTTCGTCAAATCCAAAGGCTCGGGAGAAGAGAAACTGGGAGGCAACATCTGCTGACGGGGAGGAGAGAACCGTCGTGGTGGAAAGCAATGGTCCCCCAATCACCAGGGCGGCCGTGACCGCGAGAAGCAAAAGCCATCGCAGGTGGTTGGTCATGGACGGAAAAAGCCGCGAAGGTCGTTTTGGCGGGACAATGGCCATGAGAGTTCCTTACCCAAAACTGCTCGGACACACACTCATTTTTGGCTCTGGAAGAGCTGCTTCGCAGAAAGTTCCGTTACAAATCATTCGCTGCCAAGCCGTGGCTCCCAAGGTAAAACGGTCGGTCGTGGTCACGTTCATTTCCGATCTCATCCTGGAGATGGTCGCCGTAAGGTCGGGGAAAGATACATGATGGGGTCTTGAAGGCCTGGAAATGGATAAAAAAAGCTGGACACCGTGGCTTCGATCCTCCGGGATGGTTGGGCTTTGGCGACGGCCAGCCAAGATGTCGAATCGAACTCTGATATTTATTCCCACCTATGACGAACGGGAGAATGCGCCAGTCATGTGCCGGGAGATTTTCCAACTGAATCTGAATGCGGATGTCCTGTTTATGGATGATAGTTCGCCTGATCGGACGGTGGAGGCACTTAGAGCGCTACAATCGGATTACCCTCGCCTTTTGGTTCAATGCCGGGCTTCCAAACTGGGTATTGGTAGCGCCCACCTCGATGGGATCCAATGGGCCTATGAAAACGGTTACCAAACCCTGGTTACGCTTGACTGTGACTTTACCCATGCCCCTTCGGATATTTCCGCTATGATCGCGGCCACTGGGAGCGTGGCTGTTTCGGTTGGTTCGCGATGGTTGCGGAAGGAAAGTCTACCGGGATGGAATATCTTTCGCCGTTCAATGACAATTTTTGGTCATGTTCTGACCCGTTGCGTTTTGGGGTTGCCCTATGACGCGAGCGGAGCTTTCCGTGCCTACCGATTGGATCGAATCCCGAGGGAAATGTTCTCCCTTGTAAGCTCGAAGGGGTACCCGTTCTTTTTCGAGAGTCTCTTTATTTTGCACAAAAATCAAATTTCCATTCGTGAGGTGCCAATTATTTTGCCGGCCCGCACCTATGGAAATTCAAAGATGACAACGCTGGCGGCCATCCGAAGCGCATGCTTTGTGTTTGAATTGGCGTTTCGGAACCTAGTTCGCCCGAAACGATACTTGCTGTCTCCCGATCCCGGAGACTCTTCGGCGGAATAAGCCGGGATACCAGTATGAGATTTGAGAAAACCAAAATGGCGTGAAAGCAGATTTGAAGTTTCCGCTCCCCAAAAAAGGTTTTGAGTGAATGCAACCCCGCCCAAGCTAAAGATGTTTGCGAAATACCTATGAAAAGCGACGTCGATTCTTCAAGGCACGCCGGGAAACGTGGATTGTCAATCCTTGCGGCCATTTTGACGGTGGCAATAGCCGGAGCACTCTTCTTTATTCAGTTGGGTGCTTATGCCCTTTGGGATGATGAAGCAATGGATGCTCTCAGTGCTCGCGGTGTGGTGGAGACTGGAGACGTTACCGCCAAGCTAGGAGATAATATTGTCGCATATAGAAATGGTTTGTTGTTGGTCGATATGCGGCACCAAGGGATGCCGCCACTTCCGGCATACTTGGTAGCAGCTTCTTTTAGGATCTTCGGTGAGAGTGCGTGGAGTGCCCGGCTGCCTTTTGCGCTCTGCGGTCTTGGTTTCTTCGCACTCATTTCTTGGGGGGCATTGCAGTTGAGGCTTTCACTGGTGGCCCAAATTCTCCTGTCCCTCGGCTTGATCGGAAACGTTTCTCTCCTGCTGTATTTTCGCAATTGTCACTACTACGGCTTGGGGATTTTTCTCAGTACTGTCATCACCTATCTCTACCTTTACCGTCTTTCCACTCGTTCGGGACAACTTGGTATTGCTGTTCTATTGGGCCTGCTGATGACCGCTAATCCATCGTGGTTTGTAACTCTTTCCGCGTGCCTATTCTTCGATTACATATTTTGGCATCGGCGAAACCGTCTGCTTGGCGTCCAGGATCTTCTTCGAATCTTTCTTCCGCAAGTGGCTTTTGGAATATTGATGCTTTGGCGTTTTAATCCCTTGGGAACAGAGTTGGGTGGCTATTTGGGAAAAAACTCAATTCTGGATCGTCTGCTTTTGTACTATTGGAACTGGCGTGATTTAAATTCGTGTGAATTTATCGCGGGCGTGGTTTTGGTCGTTGCGGTTTGTGGTCTTCCAGTTTGGAGAAATCCATGGATAGTGAGAGTGTTGGCAGCTCTTTTTGTATATATTTCCAGCATTACGGTTCTTTCTACACAGATTGTTTCCGATACTAGTGTGGCGGATGTACGTTACATGGCAGGGTGTATTCTGCTCTGCATCGTGTTGGGGGTGATGGTGATATTGGAGTTGACTCGATCCAGGCGCTGGCTGGCAATTCCGCTGGGGTTAATCCTTTTCGGAACAAATCTGTTGCACGGCGGGCCATTTCAGAATGTCGGTTTTCGATCAACGATTTTTGCGTTCATAGGCGAGCTTGCAGGGCTGCCATCCGAACCATACTCAGCTGCCGCGGCTTGGATAAATGATAACATGAAAAAGGGACAATCACTGTGGGTGCTGCCACAACACATGATGTATCCGCTTTTGTTTCACGCGCCGGACCCGGTGTATGCTTGGCAACTCGCCGCCGACAATAAATCGAGCCAGTTTTTGGATCTGGATGATATTCACTTCCAGGCGCGAAGTGCCCCTGACTACATTATGGTTTTTGGGCCGATTGTACAGCAGATTGTGGAAAATTTGAGAAGCTGGGAGGGTCAAGGAATACGCTATCGTCAGAAAGAAACTTTGGATGTGTTCTGGAAAGATCTTTATCGGCCAGAATTGTTCTGGCGGAGATTTTCCCCGGTCGAAAATTACAACAAGGACTTTGAGGCCATTCAGATTTTCGAACGCTTTTCACCGCCCCCGAGTGGAATTAAATGACCGCCCCAACGTTGGGATAGGGATATTCAAAATTGTTTTTGGCCTATAGAAAATCCGTGCAGGAGTCTTCTTTTCGGGTTATGCGGGCAGATCCTGTCGCCAACGCAGGCCTTCGATCTGACTAAAATGGGTGTCTGGAGAAATGACCATGGCATCCACCCGCATCGCGCAGGCGGCGGTGGTGATGTCGGTGAGCGGAAGAATTTTCCCCGCCCGATCCAGGCGCCAAGCGAGGCCGGCTGCGTCGCGCCAAAGGTTTGCAGCCTTCGGAATCTCCGGAGTCACCTCAAAAAACGCCTCCATGGCATCGCAAACGGCTTCCCGCCGAAGGCCTCGGAGGAATTCGGTGCGGACAATGCCACCTTGATTGGGGTGGACCCGATTTTTAGACCAGCAGGAGCGTAAAATAAGCTATGGAATGCGGGTGTGATTTGGATTCTATGGGTTGGGCTTGATGGGGGCAACCTCCGATTTTTTGGCTCGGGAGCGCAAGGCCCGGCTGGCCTCGGAGCGTAGCGGAGAGGCCTGCGCGGGCCTGGAGCGGAAGAGCCAAAAAATCGGACCGAAAATGGGGGGGAGGGTTGTCATGCGGCCTCCTTCATCTCCTCCAGGACGACCTCGGGTCTCCGGTCCTTTACGTAGACTTGCGCCGGGGTTTGGTTGCGCAGATTTTGATGAGGACGCCACGTGTTGTAACGTTCCATCCATTCCTCTACCCCGACTTCCAGATCTCCGATGTTCGCGTAGCCTTTGAGATAAATATCCTCGTATTTCAGACTCCTCCAGAGGCGTTCGATGAACACGTTGTCCATCCACCGTCCCTTCCCATCCATGCTCACCCGGATCCCCAGGCCCTCCAATCTCCCGGTCCATTCGGGCGAGGTAAATTGGCTTCCTTGATCGGTATTGAAGATTTCTGGGAGGCCCTGGCTTTTCGCCACAGCGGCCCCCAGAGCCCTCTCCGTCAGCCGGGAGTCCATCGTATTCGAAATGGCCCAGCCCAGCACATATCGCGAATGCCAGTCCATCACCGCGCACAGGTAGGCGTGCCCATGCGGCATCGGAATGTACGTGATGTCCGCACACCAGGCTTCATCCGCCCGCTCCACGGTGCGATCTCCCAGGAGATACGGATATTTCCGATGCCCGTTGTCGGGGATACTTGTTCGGCGCGGCCGGCACCAAATCGTCTCGATCCCCATTTCTCGCCGGAGTCTTTGGATCCGTTTCCGGTTCACCTTGATTCCGTAATCTCTCTCCAGAAGCGGAACCAATCTCCGGCTCCCCACACAGGGATCCTTCATGTAAATTTTATCCATGATTCTCATGATCTCCCGGTCTTCCTCGCTGGTTTCCACCGGCTGGTAGTTCAAGGTGGATCGGGCGACTTTCAAAAGATCGCATTGCTCTCGGAGGCTCAATTTCTGATGATTTTTTTCGACCAGCTCAGCCCTTTTCATAGGCCAAGCTGTCTGGATTTTTTTGCCAAAAAATCCAATTTCACCGTCAGTTCTCCAATCTTAGAATGCAAATCATCGCGTTCTCTCTCGAAATCTTCACCTCCTCCCCGGCCTCCTTTTTTCCTCTCAAAAGCTTCCGGTATCCGGTCGATCAAGATCTTCTTCCAGTCTGAAACCTGCACCGGATGGACCTCGTAGTCCCTCGCGATTTCCTGGATGGTTTTTATCCCCTTCAGCGCTTCCAGCGCCACCCGGGATTTAAAGGCGGCGTCGTGTCTTCTTCGTTTGGCTTTCATTTTTGATGGTTTTTCAGGTTGTGATTTTTCACACCTTCATGCCATCGCTTTTTCTAGCTTAAACCCTGGTCCGAATTTCGGGGTCCACCTCATTGGCAATGTCGCTGGACGTAAGGACTTTGGTGATACTTCTTACTCCAAGAGATGTTCCGAACTCAATTATATTTTCGATCTGCTTCCCTCCCGGACGGAAGGACACTTGCTTAATAAGATCCCCCCCATCGTAAACGAATAGTTCCTCCAGCGAGCCGTTGCGGAATACTTTGTTTTTTCTTCCTTGTGCATTGTAGGCGATCCTGTAGCTATCGCCATTCAAGGTTGTGAAGTCGGTATTCCTGCCCTCAACTGGGGTGGACCCGATTTTTAGACCAGCAGGAGCGTAAAATAAGCTATGGAATGCGGGTGTGATTTGATTCTATGGGTTGGGTTTGATGGGGGCAACCTCCGATTTTTTGGCTCTGGAGCGCAAGGCCCGGCTGGCCTCGGAGCGTAGCGGAGAGGCCTGCGCGGGCCTGGAGCGGAAGAGCCAAAAAATCGGACCGAAAATGGGGGGGAGGGTTGTCATACGGCCTCCTTCATCTCCTCCAAGACGACCTCGGGTCTCCGATCGGGTCTCCGATCCTTGACGTAGACTTGCGCCGGGGTTTGGTTGCCCAGATTTTGATGAGGACGCCACGTGT
>Ga0222668_1000468_pt1 | contig 25231 bp, 14 predicted proteins | sample AntAcemetagen728_FD_179823 | JGI IMG/M metagenome (GOLD analysis project Ga0222668, IMG submission 179823) | Saline water microbial communities from Ace Lake, Antarctica - #728 | ecosystem: Environmental > Aquatic > Non-marine Saline and Alkaline > Saline | place: Antarctica: Ace Lake... | reverse complement strand
GTGAGGCGAAAGGGATCGCTTCCTTCAAAGGCTCCGGAAACAATACTTAGCGGCACATCGCGGTTGCTGGTAGCGACATTATTCTCCCTGATTCCAAGTTCGCTGGAGGCGCCATTGCCGACAAATTGAGTGTAGTCGGAAAAGACTTCGACGGACCAGTCTTCGGTCACATAAGTCCCGTCGAGGGGGAAGACCTCCGGGTTCAACTTGAATGCCAGAACCGGTAGAAGGGGATCTGTATCGTCGATGAAAGCGAGGATTTTTCCGGTGAAGGCGGTGCTCAGACCAATATTCTGCTCAATCGCGAGGTTGAGATCAGCGACGATGTCACCAGTGGTCTCTGAGCTCTCAAGAAGAACGGTGCCAACATTTCCGTCGAAAAGAGAGAACTTGAAAAGAGCGTGGCTGTTCAATGAAACCGAGGTCGCCGGCGCATCAGCAAGCAGCACATCACTAACCGAAGTGAAATTCGTGATCCCGCTTGCGAATTGCAGATCAGCAACCGCCGCATTCGCGACCGTTTGAGGGCTCGTGACCTCTTGCCTAACCCGAACCTGAAACATTCGCGGAACGTCCGCTAAAGCCGGGACCGTCGAGAACACGATTGTCTCTCGGCCATCTTCCGCATCCGTCTGCAGTTCGACCTGAATGATCCCGTTGAGCGCCGGATGGTTGGTTACCAGCTCGGCCTGCAACTGAGCCACAAAATCACTCGTTTGGATATTACCGAGGGTGGAGGCAGCGTTCACTCGCAAGTCATGCTCGGCACCGTCATCGAGAATCACGGTGAAAACGGCATCGTCGAGAGCAAGACGTCCGTCCCACTCGAAAATCTGGACGGGGATATCCACGCTCAGATCTTCCGGTGCCGCTTTATCCGGAATCAGGTTGAATTGAAAGTTGAAAGACGAGGTCGTCGTCCGCGTCACGTCGACTTCACTGCCCGAAGTAAGTGAGCTGATCTCCCCATACTCTTCGTCCAGATCAATCGCGACGGCATCAACTCCGGTGAGCGCGGGCGGAGTGTAGGTGAAGGCGATTGGAAAGACGAAACCCTTTGCGACGGGATCGTAGAAAGGAATACCGGCGGTGCCCGGGTCGCGAAGTGGGATCGTTGCTTGAGCGATTCGGGAAGCAAATTCCTGCACTGTGCTAAAATTCGGGGTCGTAAAAATTGAGCTGGCCGCAAAAGAGCGGGACTGACGGAAGGCCGCATCAAAGCCGAGGTGAGTGATCCCAGCCGATTGGGCGACAATCGCAAACGAGGAAATATCACCGGAACCGGTGCCTGGATTCCGGGCGAAAAACTGGAGGGCTCCGGAAAACTCGCCATCAGAGCCGGTTTCAGAACGGATATCAAGGCCCGTCCCTGTTGCCTCATCCAGAAGCGGTCGCAAGGTCGTCGGATCCCCCGCACCGTTGAGAAGCCACGTCGATTTCTGCAGCGCGACTTTGATGTCCTCGGAAAGGTCGTTAATGCGCTGGTTAGCGTAATAATCGAGAATATCACCCGTAAGATTCCCGCTGATGAAAAGGCGGAAAGTCTCGGCGGCATTTCCATTCAGCTGGAAGTCGATCCACTCCGAGGATTGAAGCCCGGCCACTAATCCGAGAAGACCGATGTCCGCTCCCGCGAGTTCAAGAGAGAACACTTCGGGAGTTGTGTAGAAGCGGAGACCCTCGACTCCGCCTTCGGAAAATACTTTGACGACAAGCCCGTCACCTGTTGAGGAATCGTAGAGAGAGGCTGACGCCAGCGCTTCCTGAATCCTTTCGGCGAGCGCGTTGATCTCTGTGTAGTTGAATGCGGGAATCGTAATCGTGACGGGGCCTTCACCATTCAGGTTGACCGTGAAGCTTCTCGTTTCCGTAAAGCTCGCTAAATTGATCGACGTGGTCGACTGGAATTCGATTTCCGGAAGTTGGTATTTTGCTTCCGGATTCGTCGTCGGATCCGATCCGTCGTAAGTGCCCAGATTTCCCGAATTCGTCAGCAGGACCTCGGCATGGGTGTTGAATCCAAGGTCAAGGACGCCATTTGCAGGGACCTCAAATCCAGAAAGAGCAAAGGCGGTTTCGGCGACTGACTGAAGTTGGAGACGCGGGGAGGCGGTATCGGTTGCTCGCGCGAAAACGCCGGCGGGGAGCTGTGCGTTTAAAGCCGTCGCCAATTTTACGAGCGTATCACGGGAAGCATCAGCGGCCAGAGTCACGGTCGTCCATGCCGCGCCGTTTACCGATATGATGAAAGAGGTCCGCCCCGTGTAATCAAGCGGGTCAGCCGCACCGCCTCGTTGCGTAGAGGGAGCGTTGACGGCGGTCAATATCTGCTCCGCTGTCTCCAGTTGATTGTAGAAAACCTCGCGAAACGCCTCACCGAAGGCATAGGCATCACCGGTCGTCAGATTGAGAAAGGGAAGGCGGTCCTGATAGATATCGCTCACGCCAATCGCCGCGGCCCATCCGGTCGTCGCATCGACCATGTTCAGCAAATCATCCGGACTGAGGCGGCCGAAGGCAGCGAGTGTATCGCTCGTGGAAACAAGCGGGGCACGATTATCGAACAGGTCGACATCGAGAAAACGAATCTCTTCGGCGACGCCTCCGATAGAGGAAATTTCCGTGGAAGTGCCCGTCGGGTTTGCGACCCGAAGCTGAAGCGTCATCGAGCCGGTGTTCTGACCGACGACGGTATTCGTCGAGGCCGTAGCCGGGGTGCGGAAGCTGTAGGCGTCTCCCCAGGGAGTGGCACCGCCTCCAAAGGATTTCAGCTCGGAAAGCGTGAATCGGTTGTCCGCACCGGCTCCGTCACCGAGATCGAGAAAGGCGGTCACGTCGAGGAGGTATTCTCCCTCAAAAACGTAGGCCCCCGCTCCCGCAGGAGTGTCGCGCATTCCAAGGATTCCCACCTGTAGACCAAAGCCGGAAAGGGTGTCGAGCGTTGAGGTATGCGTCGCCTCCGCGTGAAATTCGGCGTCGTTCGCGACGTCGACCCAGAACTGGTCGTCTCCGAGGCTGCTGTAGTTGGAAAGATCGGCCTGGATCCGGAAGCTCAGATTCCGACTTTTCTTCAGATTTACTTCGGCATCCTCACTGAGATTGAGATTGAATTCCTCAGCGGCTTCGGCGAGGTCGATGTCCGTCAGGGCGCCCGGGGTGAGAGCGCTCGATAGATCGATCATCAGGTCCAATGATCCGGCGGTGGAAAAATCCGTCACCATTCCGTTCAGGCCCGGAGCAGCCGTAATCAGGTCCTGAATTCGCAGACGGAGTCCTCCGGAGGTTGGCGCAGCGGCATTAAAGTAGCTTTCGATACTAGCGGCCCCGTCACCGAAATTGAAAAAGTCCCCGAGATTCTCTCCCGTGATATCGCTCAGTGTCTGATCAAGAAGGGGGATTTTCGTCTCGTTCAGAACGCTGTTGAGACCGGCATCCGAATTGATCGCGTCACCGAGGCCTCCTAATCGATCGAAAACCTCAACAATCTGAGTCTTAATCGCATCTTTGGCAGCAGTATCTCCGCTCGCGGCACCCGCGTCGTAAAGGTTGGCGGAGAGGAGTAACCTCTGCTCCATCTGTTCCACCTCGAAGTTCGGCTTGATGGAACGAGAAAGTGATTTGTTTTGGGGGTAACTTCCCACGGTTTTACGACCCATGGCGCAGATTAGCGATAAGTGATGGAAATTACAATTATTATTATGCTAATCTAACTAGAATCTTCCCGTTGGTTTTGCCTCTTATTTTTTTAAAAAACGAAGGATGTGGAGAGTGATATCGCCGTTCGTTTGTAAAGATTTGCCTGATCCTCAAAGTCACGGGTCTTCAGCGAGCTTCGGCCCGCGTAAAGGCGAGATGTTCTTCGATCCACGTATCCATCCGGAGCACGGCCTCACGCTGCTTTTCGCCGAGCTTCTCAGCCGTCTTTTGTGCCTTTCGGCACGCATGCAGCGCGGTGCCATCGATCGTGCCCGGAGTACTCTCGATGAGATCTTTCAAGTGGCGCCGATCGCCCGGAGGAAGAAACCGCATCAGAAGCTCATCATCGGGCGCGATGTAGTAACGAGTGCTTCCAGGTTCACCCTGCCGGGCCGAACGCCCCACGAGCTGACGATCGATTCTCGGGGAGAGATTGTGCTCGACGACGATGACATGCAGACCGCCCAGCTCAACCACCTCAGGAGACAGCTTAATGTCAGTGCCACGACCTGCCATATTGGTCGAAATACAAATGCGCCCGCGATCACCGGCACTTTTCACGATTTCAGCTTCTTCTTCGTGGCGCACGGCGTTGAGAACAGAGTGCTTGAGATCGAGCTGACTCAGCTTTTCTGACAACGCTTCACTCGCTTCGACGGTTCGTGTTCCGACAAGGACGGGTCGACCTGACGAGTGAACGTCCGCAATTTCTTTGACGATCTCCTCGTATTTCGTTTCGCGGTCAAGGCAGACTCGCAACCTCTCTACTTGTCGGATCACGGGTCGGTGAGTGGGGATGCATACCACCGCGAGGCGATAGATGCGCCAGAGTTCGGCCGACGACTCCCATGCCGTGCCGGAAACCCCTGCGATCGAGGTGAACATCCGGAAGAAGCGCTGAAAACTCATGCTCGCGAGCGTTTCGGTCGGATCAGTGACACGAATTCCTTCTTTTGCCTCAATCGCCTGGTGCAATCCCTGTTTCCAGGTTCGCCCTGGCAGGATCCGCCCCGTGAACTCATCAACGATTTCCACCTTCTTCTCGTCAGTAATCACATAATGTTTATCGCGAAGGAAAAAGTGTGAAGCAACCAGCGCCTGACGAAGCAACTCATTCCGCCGATCATGGGACCGCCATACTGCGGGGAAACGATGGGAGTGCCTTCCAATGGCCGTTTTCCCTTTGCTCGTCAGGGTGATCTCGTTGTGCTTGTAGTCGACGGTGTAGTCTTCGCCCGGCTGCAGGGCCTGGGCGAGATCGCGGGCAATGGTGCAGCATTGATTGAAGGAATCACCTCTCATCGTCTGACTGATGATCAAAGGCGTGACCGCTTCATCGATCAGGATATTGTCAGCTTCATCGATGATCACCGTGTGAATGCCGCGCATCGCGAGTACATCGCCGGCGCTGGAGCCTTGCTTTTCAAGGTGACGAATGAGCCGGCTTTGCGGGCTTTGATTGACCCCGAGCTTGAGTCGGTCGCGAAGATAATCGGCGAGAAGCTCCTGGCTGGTGGTGTAGACCACGGCGCAACGATAGTGCGGAGGGCGCTCATCAGGATTCATTTCCCCGACGACAAATGCGACCTCGAGCCCGCAGAAATCAAAGAGGGGACGCATCGTCTCGGCGTCCCTTTGCGCGAGATAATCATTCGCGGTAATGACATGACAAGGCTGTCCCCGCCATCCGGCGAGAACGGCCGCGAGGCCAATCGTGAGAGTCTTTCCTTCGCCGGTCGCCATTTCGGCAAAGAGGCCCTCGTAAATCGCGATTGCCCCCATGAGCTGTTCCTGATACGGGGTCAACCCGAGAACCTCACGAGCGGCCCGCGTCACGCAGGCGAAGGATTCCCGCAGCAGCGCCCTCGATTTATCGCCACGCAGGAAGCGCCGATGAAGATCAGCAAGCTTCTCTTGAAAGGCTTCCGGACTCAGCGGAACGATATCCTTTTCGTAAAGATGAAGAGCCGCCTTGGCTTCCCGTTTCAGTCGGCGGCGAAGTCGCCCCCTGCGCTTGAGGGCTCCGGAGATCCAGTCGGCACTCCGATCAATTCCTTTGGCGACACGCCGGGGGCTGCGGGGCGCGGCGGTATAAAAGAGGCGCGTCGGAGTGATCATTGTTCTCCCTCCTTCTGAAAAAGCTGACGCAGGGATCGGCCCCATTGGGAGCGAAGTGGCTCGGGCGGAAGCGAGAACCGTATCTGACCGGTCACGGCACCGAGAGGTCGAGCCTCTTCTTCAGGCACGGCGAGAGATGAGCGCACGAGGTAGAAGTCTTCCGCCGAAGTCATTCCGGATTTGTCACCTTCCTTCGTCTGGATCTCTCCTCCCGCAAGCCAACCGAGAGCGGCGGTGGGGAGCTTCTCCTGGCCTCCGGGAACGACGGTCTGGTCCGTGACCGGATAGGTGAGAGAGGCGTTCTGATATAACCTCACTTCAGACGATTGAATTTTCCCGTTGAAGAGATTTCCGGACTCCCGTTGGGGAACCGCCGAAACAAAGATGAATTCGGAAAAATCAACGATTCTACCGAGTTCGGTGCCTCGTGGAGACCAGACCCCGAGGAGTTCGCTGGTCCTTGGCGCTGTCCAGATTCCGGAGATAGGGGCGGTGACGAGGAGGTTTTCCCGTTGCCGATTCAACTCCGCCATCGCCATGCGACCGGCCTTTGCCTGCTCGGTGAGAGAGCCTACGATCGTTCCGTATTGATTTTGTCTCGCCTCTTCGATCTGAGTGGAAAGTTGGTCAAGCCTTGAAATAGCGCTCTCGATGTCCTGCTCCAGTTCCGGGCTTTCCAATCGGATCAACCGATCCCCGGCTTTTACCTCTTGTGTCGTCTTCACAAAAATCTCAGCAATGACGCCTCCGCTCTGCGCGTAGACGACCGATTCGATCCCGGGCTTCAAAACTCCCGACGCCCGAAAACTACGAGGGAGGGGAACAAAGCTGATGCCCCCCAGAATGAGGAAGAGCAGTAAAAAAGTGACCGAAATGGCGCGGCGGCGGTTTCTTTCGAGACGCTCGCTGCTGAAAAGATAGCGAATCAGTTTCCCGATCGGCGTGAGAAAATAGAGAACAACACAGAAGGCTGCGATCGCGACCCCCAGTCCGAGAAATCCCTGCGCGACGTGGTAGGTGATGAAAACGAGAAGGAGGATGCGGTAAATAAAAGCGGTGATCCCGTAGACGGTGAGCCAGAATTCCTCGCCCCGGTCGTGCGCCGGTGAAAAGGCTTTTCGGATTCCAAAGAGGTAGCGTTCCGCGAGAAATTTCAGGTGCCGGGTCGCTCGTTGGTAGAGGTTCGGAAGGTCAAACAGATCGCTGAAAATGTAATAACCATCGAAGCGCAGCAGTGGATTGGCATTGAAGAGTATTGTGGAAACCGAGGCAATAAACATCACATTGTAGGCAAGACGATTGACGAGCGGATCCGATGTCGTGAGCCAGAGGTAGAGAGCCACTGACGCAATCAGAAACTCCGCGCCCATGCCCGCGGCATCGACCGCGATTCTCTGCCACCTTCGACGGAACCCCCAACTCGACGTTGCATCGACGTAGGGAAGAGGAGTAAGAAGCATCAGCATCACCCCTGCGGTTCTCACTTCTCCTCCAAAATGCTTGCAGACAATGCCGTGGCCCAACTCGTGGATGAGTTTGATGAAGACCGTGCACGCATAAAGGTAGATGAGATTTTTCGGGGCGAGAACGCCTGAACTCTGGTCACTCAGTTCGTCGAAATGACCGATCGCCGTCCAGATTGCGGTCCCGACAATTCCCAGCCAGACGAGGAAACCAAACGGACTGAGAAACGGTCGGAAGAAGGGGCGAAGAATCGTCAGAAGCCGATCCGGATCAAAGAGCGGGATGTTCAGGAAGAGAAAGTTCAGCGCCTGACCCCGTGCCTTTCGTCCCTTCGCCTTCCGCTGATTTTCGAATAATTGCCGACTATCGGGAGCGAGGGTCGAATGCAGAAGATTCGCTCGATGCAGTTGGGAAAGGACCTGGACGACCTCTTCCTGCCCCGGCGCATCGTCCGGCATGAGGGCGAGACATTCCCGCCACACTTCGTCCACGGTCCGGTTGCCCTTTAGTCTTCCGACAAAGGCATAGGCGGGTGGAGAGATACGGTAGAACTCATTGTTCAGGGGATCCCGCAGCAAATACCAGGCCTGCCCGCGAAAGATCTGCTTGGAGACTTCTACCGCCGGGTTAAGCCTGACTCTCTCCGGCGCAACGCGGTGCCAGGAATCACTGAACATCTGTTGGCGCTCGGACATGATCTCAGAACCAGAATTTCATGCGGAGGTAGTCGATCGCACGACGGGTGAATATCCAGAGAAGAGAACGCTTTCCGCAGTCGAGCTTGGCCACGCCGGTCATTCCGGGACGCCACCAGTCAGGGCCTTCTTCGGCAAAACGGGTTCTCACGATGAGCATATTCCCTCCTTCTTCGGCAACGGCGAGGGGTTCGATCTGCGTCACCTCAATCGCAAAGCGCTCTTCCGGTCGACTCTCGAATGCGGCCTCTCCACGGGAACCGATCTTGACGCGGGTCGCCTCGCGCTCGGGCAAACGCAACTCCGCAAACATACCGTCGAGCTGACTCACTTTTAAAAGCGCCTCTCCACGAGTCACCGGGGAGCCGATGCGCTCATCAATATCCCCTTCAAGGACCACGCCATCTTTCGGCGCCTGAACCGTGGCCATTTCGAGATTGAACTGAACCTTCCTCAAGGTGGCTTTCGTTTCTTCCGCCTTGGCGATCGCGATATGCATCTCGGCAGGTGATGATTCGGCCCGGGCAAGCTGAGCTTCGGATACGAATCGCTGCACCGTCGCGCTGAGTTCTGCTAGATTGAGCTTCAGCTCGGCGGTGTCCATCGTCATGAGGATATCATTCGCTTTCACCGGATCTCCGGCTTTCACCGCAACTGATTCAATGTAGCCGTCGAAGGGGGCAGGAAGATGGTAGATTTGCTGTGGCTGCAAAATGTAGGATGCCTCCACTTTAAACGGCCAGGGATAGAAGGCGAGAAAGGCGAAGAGTGCGGCCACGGCAAGGACAATTATTTTTGCCCAGGTGTGTTCGAATCCGATCAGCTTCCCTAAGCCCTTTCGCAGAGAAGAGGCCCAGCGCGCGCCAAACCAACGGTCGGTGGTATGCAAATCCGCTAATCGCCTGACACAAAGATCGCAGGAAAGCCGGAGAACCTGCAGATCCGTCTCAGAAAAGGGCTCTTCCCGTTCCAGAGTGATGACTGAAACAGGATCGATCCCGTCGCGAAGGGGAACCGAGGCGAGATGCGCGATCCCAACCTTTCGCGCATAGAGTTCGTGATCCCGCTGAACTGTCGACGCTGCCGCGGTTCCGGGCCAGACCACCTCGTCGTCCTGATCGAGGCATTCCTCCATCGTTGCTTCGAGAAGGCGAGAGATCTCCATCTTCCGATTGATCTTCTCTGCGTGATTGGTTGCCTTAAGAAGGAGGTAGTGACCTTTCAGCCAACCCAGAGAGACCCGGTCGGCCGAAAAACGGGCCGCTATCTCGTTGCAGAAAACCATTGCGGCAGCGAGGAACCGCTTCTCTTCATTCACTAACAAGCCCAACGCAACGGCGGTAGCGAGGGGGGCTCCGGAGTCGTCGAGAGTGTCGGACGCGGCATCGGAGGATGCGAAAGGGTTCGCGCCGTAGATCAGCGGCGAATCTACCATCAGCTTCTCGATTCGGTCTCCGGGACGGAAAAAATCCTCTTCGCCATAGCGGACGAAGGCAGCGACGCAGGCGGTTGAATCATCCTCGACACGAAGTGAGAGAGCGGCACCGAGAATCCCTTCATCCAGCTCCGTCGTGACGAGCGCTCTCCCGTCCTCAATGGCCTCGTCCGCAAGCTTGAAGAAGTGATCCCGCTGTCCTGCGAGGCGTTGCCGTGTCTCTTCTGCATCCGGCCACACCGCTCGCGGGGTCCACTGCTTGTTTCCCTCACCGTCCGCCAACTGAACGAGGATCATTCCGCTCGAAGCTTCAATTTGTGCGCCAAAGACTCGAAGCAGTTCGACCCAGAATGCCGCGTCCCGTCCTTCGAATCGCCAGAGCTTTTCGATTTCGAGCTGGGATTTCGTTTTGGGTAGGGGCATGAATGTCCTGAAGCTTTACATTTAATAGACCTTGAAAAGGAAAATGTCCTGCCTGATTGTAGCTTTCTTTACTAAATCCATGAGAACGAGATTTCTATCGTCTGGCGGACGAATTTTGGCGACGGTCTCGCTGCTTCTCTCTGGCATGGTCTTTGCGGAAACAACCGTTCCTTCCGGTAAGGTTGCGTTCGAAAACTCCCTCGGTCTCCGCTTCACTGAGGTTGATGGCACACCAATCCTTTTCAGTATTTGGGAAACTCGGGTGAAAGACTACCGGGCCTTTACCGGTAGCATGGGACGAAGCTGGAAATCAGCAGGGTTCTCGCAGGCCTCAACGCATCCCGCCGTGATGGTCTCGTGGGAAGATGCGTCACAGTTTTGCCGTTGGCTGACAAAACGAGAAATCGCCTCCGGAGCGCTCCCGAAAGGTTGCCGCTATCGACTTCCGACCTCCGCGGAGTGGAGCCTTGCGGTTGGCCTGAAGAAGCCCGATCCCTCCGATACGATGGCTCTCGTTAACGGGCCTTCGCAAACCGAGTTCCCGTGGGATGGTGACTGGCCGCCTGATGAAGACTCAGGCAATTATCATCAAGGCCTTGGAAGTGACTCTTACTCATACACCTCTCCTGTGGGGAGTTTCGCGCCCAACCAATTCGGGCTCTACGATATGGGGGGGAACGTTTGGGAGTGGTGCGCCGACTCCTACAAAAACTCGATCGATTTTCGCGTCTTGCGCGGCGCCTCGTGGAGAATGCGCTCCCCGGGAGATTTACTGAGTTCTCTCGAAATTGGAAACGTGGGGCATCTCCAGCTTAATACATATGGTTTTCGCATTGTCTTAGAGCTGAGCGGGGAAACGACTATTCAGGAAATTGCCGGTCGCGGAGTGGAATAACCCGTTCGATGCACCAAAGGCTCAGTGATGGAGCATGTCTGCGAATATTGCCGTATCAGAAGCGAGTCGAGAGGCTCCGGCCTCTAACCTCTGCTCACCGGTGTCGTAACCCCAGGTCACGCCAATGGATTTGAGGGCATTGAGGCGGCCGGCTGCCAGGGTTTCACGGGAGGTCCTCCCCTTTTTTTGAAGAGCATTCCACCGAAAAACAGAGCCTGATCCCGGATTGCGGGAGCCGGAAGGCGATTGCGAGGCCCTCGTGAAAGCAGTCGATTTTCAGGATCCCGTTCGGCAGATTCATAAGAAATCGTAGAACTGCGGCGATAGGCATCGGTTAGGACGAGTCGCTTTAGTCGGAACTTCGGGAGTTTTAGCGTCGTAATTCCTACCGCAAGTTCCGTAAAATAGGCCACCCAGCGGCCTTGGGATGAAAATCTAAAATCCGATTTCTGGCTACATCTTCGGGACGGCCACGTTGAGCAACTCAAATGCACGCTCCTGCAGTTTCGTTAAAATCGGGATTTTAGTGAAGCTTTCCGCCCCGTTTATCTTCGGACGACAGATCACTCGCGTGATCCCCGCCAGATTCTCGAGCAAGCCACGAAAACTGTAAACCGGTAATCCTTCTTCGGTTTTCTTTTCGATCTCCTTGGCCTTCGCACTCGTGCTGCGGCATGCCTCGGTCACCGGACTAACCCGCGCCGCTTGCGCAGCCTCCGGTTCTTCGTCTCGAAAAAGCAACGGGGCCAACTTATGCTCCATTTCCCACTGCACATAGTAGGCCAGCATGCAGATGAATATATGTGCTCTGACCATGTCGTTCTCATAGTGAAAAATCGGGCGCACTTTCAACGAGCACGTCTTGATCTGACGAAACGAACTCTCCACCTTCGACAGATTCTTATAGTTGGATACGAGCCCTGCTGCATCCATCTCGGCCTCGCTCACGTTGCGCGAACGAATCACATACAAGCCATCTAGCCTGGCCTCGTTCTCGATTTTTTCCTGATCGCGGCGAAAGGCAAATCCATCCTCCTCGATCTCTAGAATAAAATGTTTGAGCATCCGGTATTTGCCACACTCACGCTCGACACGTCGAGCGATTTTATCTTTCCCGTGGTAGGGATTTCGGTCGCGCTGGGTTCCGGATTGTATGGCTTCGAGTTGTTTCTCGGTGGCCGCGAGAAGGTCGTTTCGCGTATGATCGCGCTTGCGCATTAGCTCGGGATTACGGCAGACTACGAGACGCTCACCGGGGTAAAGATCGCTGTCGATCTCGACCAGATTTCGCTCGTCAAAAAGTTCAGGCTGGTGGATATCCTGCGCTTCTACAAGCGCTCGTATCTGGACGGACTTGAGCGAGGTGATCCACCCGAACCCTTCGAATCGAGGATCTTCCGCGACCTCTTCCAACAGCTTGGAAGTGAGCATTCCGCGATCCCCAATGAAGATCGCCTTTTCGATTCCGAACGCCCCTGTAATTGTGTCGAGTTGGTCGGCGACGGTATTGGGATCGGCGGTGTTCCCCGAGTAGACATCGATCTTCACTGGGCGTCCCTCCACGTCGGTTAGCAGACCGTAGTTGATCTGTTTTTTCCCTTTCTTAAGATCCCGGTTATGCCCGAACTTCGCTAGTTCACAGGTCTCGCCCTCGTAGTAGCTGGAGGACAGATCGTAGAGAACGGTGGCGTTTTCGCCGAGGTGACGCTTGGCCAGCGAATTTTCGATCCGTGGCTGGCGCTCCAGCAGCCAGCGCATTGATTCGTAGAGATCATCCTCGGAGAAGTCCACCCCGGGGGCAGGTTCGAGCCCGAGCTCGGAGCCGAGTGTGGAGTGCTCGTTCACGAGGTGGCGATTGAGCGCGAGTTTTGAGCCCGGAGAAAGGATACGACCAGCGATCAGCGCGAGGGCGGCGCGGCGTTCAGGGCAATCTTCGCGCCCCAGCAGCAGAGGGATTTTGAGTTTCTCAATGGTTCCAAGATCGGCAGCGACGTGGCCGTGCGGCGTGGTGGAGAGGATGTCGAAGCTGTCCTCGAAACTCGCAGGGGCAACGTGATCGCCCTTCAGTATCTGACGGAAATCCTGGAGTTGCTCGGGACTGAGAAAGGAGACGTTGCCGAGGGTGACTTTCTTGACCTTGTCGCCCTCACGAACAGACTTGCGCACGAGGTAAGCCGGCGGGGACTTGCGGTTGGGGACAACGTCTACATACATCCTCGCAAGAAGTAATAGATTAGGCGTAAAGTTAATGAATTAATGAAAATTACATGGGCATAAATTTGCCATTGTTTCATGCAAAATAGCTGCTCAGCCCAAAAACTCCATGGGCTAGCGGCTTTTATAACCAAGGAAGTTCCGTTTAAAGGGGCACTCGCTGAGGGTGTGGTAATTTGGAATTGGAAGCCCGGGGAAATCCCTACCTAGCAGCCTGTCGGACTTATCTCGCACGGCTGCACAAATCCAGGATTCGGCCCAAATTTCCCTGCTTCCTCGTCACTTATTCACCAATAAGTTCCTCAAAATCATGAAAATCTTGACTCGAACCTGACTTTGTTCGCTCATACGCCTTAAGTCCGACAGACTGCTAGTTGACCTCATCGATAGGGATGTTGAATTCTGTCTTCATCACTTGTATCAAATAGATGACTCTCCCCTTTCTATCATTTCATGGCCGATCCTATCTTCTTCACTGACCAGGAAAAGGCGAACGAGTATGAGTGGGCGGAACACCTCATTTGGATGGAGGGCGGCGAAATCGTCGAGGCTCCGATTCCCAAGCCCGTCTGGCCCGGGGTGACCGTTGGCACAGGGGTGGCTGCTTTGGCATATGCACTGGGAAGTTGGCTTGGAGGACTGGGGTGGCAGCACGCGCGCCTCGTCGATCCTGTTTTGATAGCAATGATTCTCGGTCTGGCTTTAGGTAATGTCAGGGTGAGTTCCCGCTTACTTCCCGGACTGAACTTTTCGGTGCGGACACTACTTCCGTTCGGGATTGTGTTGCTCGGAGCACGGATCAATTTTGTAGATGCTCTGAAGATCGGACTTCCGGGGCTGGCTCTCAGTGCTCTTGTCGTGGTGATGTCGATTGGGCTTGTCTACGGTCTTCGAAAGTGGCTCGGACTTGAGCGGGTTTTTGCGTGTCTCCTTGCGGTAGGGACGGGAATTTGTGGAGGCACAGCGATCGTGGCGGTCGCTCCCATTCTGAAAGCGAGAGAGCGCGATGTCATGCTCGGGGTCGCTCTCGTGACACTGGTGGGACTGGTCTCGATGATAGTGCTCCCGATCATTGCGGGGCCGTTGTGTCTGACTCAGACACAGTTTGGCCTACTCGCTGGTCTCACGATTCATCAAACACCCCAGGTGATTGCTTCGGGATTTGCCTTTGGTGATGAAGCGGGAGAAGTGGCAACGGTGGCTAAACTCGCAAGGGTTTGTCTGCTTGCTCCGGTCGCAGTCATTCTCGGGGTTCTCGCGTCCCGGATGGCGCCTGATGGAGTCGCGTCGGATCGTCGACCTTGGTATCAGTTGCTGCCATGGTTTGCGGTAGGGTTTTTGATTCTCGCGGCGGTGCGGTCTTTTGGCCTATTGCCGGAAACGACGTGGGAGTGGGCCAATTTGTTTCAGCGCGGGCCGGCTGCGGTGAATCTCGATTTTGCTTTAGTATGCAAAAAAGCGTCAGGGTTTCTTTTGGCAATGGGAATGGTTGGAGTGGGATTTCAGACACGGTTTTCCCATTTTAAGAATATCGGAATTAGACCGCTTCTCGCGGCTTCCGGCGCTTCGTTAGTGATTGGTGTGGTCGTTTTGTTTCTTGTGAAATTTCTCTTTCCCTGATTGGCTGAGCCTATGAATCGTCGTCAGTTTTTCTCTGTCTCCGGAACCGCTATGGCTGTTGCTTCGATTCCCTTCGTGGGAAGCGCCGATGAGAGCAGCCCCTATGCGCTGAACTATGCGCCCCATTTTGGGATGTTTAAAAATGCTGCGCCGGGGGGGGATTGCTCAATGAATTGCAGTTTGCCTACGATCATGGGTTCCGTGCCTGGGAGGACAACGGATGGGCACAAGGCCGCTCGAAGATCAGGAGGCGATTGCCAAGCTCATGGAAAAACTCGGGATGACGATGGGGGTGATTTCGGCAAAGACGGGCATTAAGGAATTCAATTTTTCTACTAACGATGAAGAGGCTCATCAAATTGTGCTCGATCAAATTACGGCGGCGGTTGAGGTCGCGAAGCGTGTCAATGCAGGCTACATGACGCTGGTTTCGGGGCAGGTGGATCCGCGTTGGCCGAGGGAAATTCAATACGCGAATTGCATCGATCTGCTGCGTCGGGCTTCGGAGATCGTCGAGCCGCATAACATCACGATGGTGATGGAGCCGCTGAACCGGTTTCAGAATCATCCGGGATCGTTTCTGCAAACCGTGACGGAGGGCTATCTGATCTGCAAAGCAGTCAATCACCCGAACTGCAAAGTACTCTACGATATGTATCACCAGCAGATTGCCGGCGGAAATTTGATTCCACTATATGATCTCTGTCGCGATCAGATCGGCTATTTGCAATGTGGTGACAACCCGGGGCGAAAAGAGCCGGGCACCGGGGAGATTAATTACGCGAAGGTGTTTCAGCATGTTCACGAGTCCGGATTCGACGGTATCGTCGGAATGGAACATGGCAATTCGATGAAGGGCGTCGAGGGCGATAGGGCGGTCGTTGAGGCGTATCGTGCGGTGGATCCGGGGTGAGACGGTAGGAGATTAGGAGATTAGGAGATTAGGAATCGCGCGGCGGACGAGGAGAAATGCTGCTACACAGCATGAGAATGAAGAGACAGCCCAGCGCGTGAGATGGGATTCGAAGATTTCCTCTGATCGATGTGCCTTCTTTGTGTCTAACGATACAATAATTTCAATTACCGCAGATTTCTGAAATATCCGCGCCACTCTTGAACTGCAATACGGATGCTGAAAGCATTATCGATAACAGCCCCGGATTTCAATCCGGGGATCTGGGAAAGCGCGCGGCGACCGAGTCGGGCGGTGAGAATCGCAGCGTGCAAAAAAAGTGAGAAGAGCGGATCGATTTGTCGGGAACCGACAGCTCATTATCGCGTCATTTCCTGCTGGCCTTGAATGAATTCTAAGTTTCTGACATGTTTAGAATTCTCGAGAAATGAAGCGTCACTGTGTGGCGTGTAGAATATACTGGATTACCTCACATGAAATTGATCGATGAAGATCGAAAAATCACCTACCGGATTGTCCTCGGAGTTGCCGCGACGATCGTCTCCTGGGCGATCATTCATGATCAGATCATTGTTCAGATCGCCCCTGAACATTTCACGGAATACCATGAGCCGGTGGGAAATATTGAGAACGCTTATGTCCTCGCCCTCCTTTGGGCGATCGCGGCGACACTGGGGCTCGGTTTGATTCTGGGGATTGTCTATGCCTTCTTCGGAAGGAGCGGGGATCGACCTAAGGTCTCGGTCCGATTTATTCTGTTTGGGACGATCATCATGGTCGTTCTGATCGAGTTGGTGTCGTCGGGAACGGGATGGTGGGTCTTTCGAACGGGTGAAACTCTGTATCCTGATTCGTGGTATCCGGTGGATGCGTTGGGGATTCTCGTGACGCAGACCATGCAAATTTCCGCTTATTTAACGAGTGCTGCTTTGTCGACGGCGTTCGGGTTTTGGATCGCGGGGAAGCGGAGGCTGTGATGAGGATGAGGAAACAGAGCGGTTGAGATTCGCTGAACAACAGGAATGCGTTTCCTCCGTAGAAAACCCGAACGAGGCCGAATCATTCACGGAGCGACCACATTCCTGTGGTCTGGCAGAGATTCAGGCGTTTTGATTAAGTTACTTCCCTTGTGCACTCGACTCGCTGGTGGGCTTTGTTTTCCGGATTAAGAAAAAGATAAAGAAAAACCGTAAAGCATCGTTGTTCCGTTACATACCTTTGTAGAGTGAACACTTTGCAACACGAATCAAAATCCCGTTTTGAATCTGATTTGCGTCGTGCTCAGGTGCCGGTTCTCGGCTACCTCGTGCGCTTGACGGGAAATCTTGCGGACGCGCGTGACCTGCTTCAACAGACGAATCTGACGGCCTGGGAGAAGCAGGATACTTTTGAAGCGGGTTCTAATATCGTCGCGTGGATGCGCACGATTGGTGGAAATCACTACCGCAACGAGTCCCGCAAAGCGAGTCGACGGCTTACGGTTCCGCTGCTTGACCGTGACCTCGAGCAGATGGTCGAGACCCGTCATCTCGAGCGGGAGCGGGAGGAAGCTCGGAAGCGAAGGGCGCTGCAACGCTGCCTCGAAAAGCTCCCTGAGCGTCAGCGGTCCGTCGTCGACAGTTTCTATCTGGAGGGGGAGTCCCTCGAAGCACTTGGAGTAAAAAACAACCGGAAGCCGAATGCGATTGCTCAGCTCTTGCATCGGGCCCGACAGAATTTGATCGACTGCGTCCGCAAAGATTCGCACCGCGATCTCGAAGGCGACGAATTGAACCCTTTGTAAAATTGGCATGAAAGAGAAGGAACGAATAGATGAACTGCTCGCGGAATTGGCCGTTGGCACTCTCGACGAGTCGGGGCAGGCTGAGCTGAAAGCTCTGCTCGAAAATTCCCCTGAGGCGCTGGATCACTACCTCGATCATTGCGACATGGAAACCTGGCTGACAGCAGCGGGCGATACACTTCGTGCTCCGAATTTTGCGACGCCCCCCGAATTCGCCCTGACTCAAAAGAATCAACGCCCGACGATTTGGTGGAAAGCGGCAGCTGCGATGGTGGCTTTGATTGCTGTTGCGTTAGTCATTTTTTCAAGCGTAGAAAAACCGGACCTTGAGGAGGATCCTGTTGTCGTTGAGGAAATCAAAGAACCTGAAAATCCGGTGAAGCCGATGCTGGTTGCGGATGCAACTCCAGCGCGTGATCCGTGGAAGGTGATTAACTCAACTGGGTCAGTAAAACATCCGGGATTAACTGAAGCAGCCGTTCCCAAGACGAGGAAAGCAGATCGACCGGTGAAGTTTAATCGGGACATTCGTCCAATTCTTTCAGAGACCTGCTTTCACTGTCATGGCCCGGATGAACACGGAAGGCGCGCTGATCTGCGTCTCGATTCTCTCGCGGGAGCGGCGGAAGATCTTGGTGGAACGGTCGCAATTGCGCCGGGGGATTTAAAGAAGAGCGAAGCCTGGTGGCGAATCATTTCCGATGACCCTGACGAATTGATGCCGCCACCTGAGTCGCATCTCGCCCTGACCGAACCACAGAAAGCACTCGTCAAACGCTGGATCGAAGAGGGTGCCGAATACGAAGGGCATTGGGCTTATGTGGCACCAGTGAAGGCGGATGCCGCTGCGATCGAAAGCGACTGGGGAAAGAATGATATCGATCAATTTGTGTTCGCTCGACTTGAGGAGGAAGGGCTTTCTCCATCAGGCGAAGCAAAAGCGAACACGATGATTCGTCGCCTCACTTTTGATCTCACCGGGCTGCCGCCGACGGCCGAGGAAGTGGTGGCATTCGAATCTGACTACGCAAAACGCGGGGAAGTTGCTTGGCAGGATGCGATCACGAGGATGCTTGCCTCGCCGCATTTTGGGGAACGCATGGCGGCTCCGTGGATGGATCAGGCGCGCTACGCGGATACAAACGGCTACTCGATTGATGGGGGACGTCACATGTGGTTATGGCGCGACTGGGTTATTCAGTCCTACAACGAGAACAAGCCCTTCGACGAATTTGTCGTCGAGCAAATTGCCGGTGACCTCCTTCCCAACGCGACCGATGCGCAGCGGATCGCGACCGGATTTAATCGCAACCACATGATCACTCATGAGGGAGGGACGATTCCCGATGAGAACCTGACCAACTATGTTGCGGATCGGGTGAAGACGACAAGCGAGGTATTCCTCGGGCTCACGATGGCGTGCGCGCAATGTCACGACCATAAATACGACCCCATTTCGACAAAGGATTACTACCAGTTTTTCTCGTTCTTCAATGAGCTGAGCGACAAGGGAAACGACGGCAACGCCGGAAAGAATGCGGTCCCTAACATGATGGCAAAAACCGTGATCGTTTCGGATGAACTGGTCGGGCTGGAAGCGGATTTTGAGGCGGTGAAAGCGGATTTTGAATCGAGCGAAGGGGGATTCGATGAGTGGCTTTCTGCGATGCAGTCGAAAGAAGCGGATCGAGCTAAGGCATTCAAGATTCATGAAATGGAGCTCCTTGATGTCTCCTCACCCAATCGCCCCGGTCCCTATGCGGTGCAGGAGGATGGTTCGGTTTTAGTAAGTGTTCCATCTAAAGGAATGAATGCGTTCAGCCATGCCTTCCACCTCACAGGTGAAACATCGCTGAATGGAATCAGGGTTCGTTTTTCTCCCCATCAGGCAGAGGGAGCGGAAGCAGCGGTTTTGACGCCCCATCCTGACGGCGTTCCCAAGATTACCGCGATTCTCATATCGGCGGGGGAGCAACCGGCGATGCAGGTCGATATTTATCGTCAGCTCAAACTTGTGGAGGCGACCGCGAGTTCATCGGCTCCGGGATTTTCGCCTGAAGGAGTTCTTGATGAGCGGAATTTGCATTGGTGGAAGCCAACTGAAAAAACAAGAGACGAGCATTTGACGATCACTTTCGACGAGCCTGTCGATCCGGAGAAGACGCCCTATCTCAGTGTTATGGTCTTTTTCGGGCAAGCCGCTTCTTTGCCATATCACTGGCGGGTCGATGCCTTCAGCGGGAATGATACGGAGAGCGTCCTTCCCGGAGCGGTTGCGACTCTGGTTGCCAAAGATCCCGGAAGCTGGACGGGTCCTGAACGGAAATCGGTTCTCGATACCTTTCGAAAAATGGAGCCTTCACTGGAACCGAAGCGGGTTCGCATCGCGAATCTTCAGGAGCGGATTGATATCCTGACTAAGCCCCATTCGACGATGGTTATGGATGTCGCGCCAAAGCCGCGTGAGACTCATATTTTGGATCGAGGGCAGTATGATGTGAAGCTTGAGAAGGTGAGTTCGAATACGCCCTCAGTGTTGATGCCTTTGAAGGCAGATGGAAAAGCGGATCGCCTCGACCTTGCCCGGTGGATGGTCGATCCTGAGCATCCTCTCACCGCTCGCGTCGCCGTTAATCGGATTTGGGCAATGCTGTTCGGCACCGGAATCGTTGCAACGTCGGCTGATTTCGGTTCGCAGGGGGAGTGGCCGAGTCACCCTGAATTGCTCGATTGGCTTGCGGTCGATTTTGTCGAAAACGGTTGGGATCAAAAGGCGCTCATTCGAAAGATCGCGAGCAGTGCTGCCTACCGGCAGGATTCTGCGGCGTCGGACGAGATCCGTGAACTTGATCCCAAAAACCGACTTCTCGCACGCGGGCCCCGCTTTCGTATCGGTGCTGAGTTTGTCCGCGATCAGGCGCTCGCAGTGAGTGGTTTGTTAGTCCCTCGAATTGGCGGGCCGAGCGTCCAGCCCTACCAGCCGCCAGGACTCTGGAAGGAAGTGAGTCACTTTGGAAGTTCTCCCGCAACCAAGCAGGTCTTCGTGCAGGACAAGGGTGAGAAGCTCTATCGACGGAGTCTTTACACGATCACGAAGCGAACGAGCCCGCACCCGGTAATGGCGGCGTTTGATGCGCCAAACCGGGAAATGTGCATCGTTCAGCGCGGGGTTACGAATACGCCGGTTCAGGCTCTTGTTACCTTGAACGACCCTCAGTTTGCTGAAGCGTCGCGAGTTTATGCCGCGAAGCTGATTCGTGAAACGCAATCGCTTGATGAGCGGGAACGACTTGTTCACGCGTTTCGTGAAATCACAAGCCGGGCGCCTCTCGATTCGGAGCTAAATGCATTGGGTTCGTTCCTCACCGATGAGCGGGCTCGCTACGAGGCTGACAAGTCAGCTGCTTTGCAACTTGTCTCGGTAGGCGATTCGCCCCCTGCCTCCGATTTGGATCCCGTGGAGCAAGCGGTTTGGACGCAAGTGTCTTCGTTGCTGCTGAATCTCAGCGAAACCCTGACACGTTTATAATTTGAGTTGGAATAGTGCGATGAAAAATACAATCACGAACGAATTTCTAAAAAGGGAGGCGCAGCTTCAGACGCGGCGATCGCTTTTTGCCAATACTGCAGCGGGGCTTGGTGGAATCGCGCTGGGTAATATGCTCAACGGAGAATCGCAGGGCGCTATTCCGGGACGTCTTGACGTTGCCGGGCAAAAATCTGGAGAAGGGCTTCCGGGGCTTCCTCATTTTGCACCGAAGGCGAAGCGCGTCATCTACCTGTTCCAGTCGGGAGGCCCGAGTCATGTTGACCTTTTCGACAACAAGGAATTTCTCGAAAAGCATCACGGCAGCGACTTGCCGGCATCGATAATGGGTGGTCAGCGTCTTACCGGAATGACGGCGAGGCAGAGTAGTTTTCCGGTCGTGAAAGCGCTCTGGGGTGGGAAGCGATGTGGCGATCACGGAACCTGGATTGGGAATCTGTTGCCCCATCACCAGACGATCGCGGACGATATGACGATTATCCGCTCGATGTGGACAGAGGCGATCAATCACGATCCGGCCGTCACTTACATCAACACCGGTTCTCAACAGATGGGTCATGCTTCGATGGGAGCCTGGCTCAGTTATGGACTGGGGCGTGAGAACGACAATTTTCCGGCCTACATGGTGTTGCTCAGTCAGGGGACAGGCAAAAATCCGGGGCAGCCGCTTTTCTCACGTCTCTGGGGAAGCGGGTATCTGCCCTCGAGTCATCAGGGAGTGATGTTGCGTCCGGGAGCCAATCCGGTGCTGTATTTGCAGAACCCTCCGGGCGTTTCCCGTAATGCGAGGCGTAGACTTCTCGACACACTCGGTGACCTCAACCGCCAGCAGGCCGAAGCGGTCGGAGATCCCGAAACACTCGCCCGAGTTGAAGCTTACGAAATGGCCTACCGGATGCAGACTTCGGTGCCCGATCTCGCGGACTTGTCTGACGAGCCGGATTCAACCTTCGAGCTCTACGGTGAAGAAGCACGACGGCCGGGAACGTTTGCGGCGAACTGTCTCATGGCCCGTCGCATGGCGGAGCGGGGCGTTCGTTTTATTCAGCTCTTTCATCGCGGATGGGATCAGCACATTTCGATCAAGACTCAGTTGCCGCGTCAGTGTCAGGATGTCGATCGGGCATCGGCGGCTCTCGTGAAAGACTTGAAGCGGCTCGGAATGCTCGATGATACCCTCGTGATTTGGGGAGGTGAGTTTGGGCGCACTGTCTACAGCCAGGGTGAACTTGGAGCACCCACGTCAGGGCGTGATCATCACGGGCGTTGCTTCACGACCTGGATGGCCGGCGGCGGAATCAAAGGTGGATACGATCACGGAGTGACGGATGATTACGCCTACAACATTGCGGAGAACCCCGTTCATATTCGTGACCTCAATGCCACGATTCTGAATCAGTTAGGAATCGATCACGGAAAGTTCTCCTTCAAATTCCGTGGGCTGAACCAGCGTCTCACCGGGGTGGAGGAAGCACATGTCGTGAAAGACATTATTGCCTAGCGGTCTCAAGAATTGCCTCTGCAACACGGAGTCCGGAAATGATCGCGCCTTCGATCGAGGGGCTCGTTGTGTGATCGCCACAGACGAACACGGAATTTTCTCCGGTAGGCGCGGGCGAGTGACCGATTGTTTTTGCGGGCAGTGCTTTTCGAATATGCTCGAGGCGAAGGAATTTCAGATTAGATGCGGCACCCCCGAACCAAGTCTTGAGTTCTTGATGGACGTCTTCCTTAAGCGTTTCCGAGTCCGAGTGATCTCCCACCACCGAAATGCAAATGAGGTGTTTGCCATCTGGTGCGTAGTGGCTCGAAACCTGCGACGGCTCGCAGAGGTTGTTGATCAATCCTTCGCGATCTCCTTTGAGCGCAATGATAGGACGGTTAATGAGAGACTCAGGAGAAGAAAAGTAGAGGCAGGTGGTGCTGTTCCAAGCCGGCTTCGAGACGGTATCAGAAAGTGCTGCGGCAGAGCCCCCGTCGGTAGCGACGATGACACGGTCTGCGGTGATCCAGTCGTCGTTGGTTTGCACCGTGGTTGAGCTGAGGGATTTCACCGGGCAATTCAACCGGATCACGTCCTCGGGAAGGCGGGCCGCGAGTTGTTCCGGGATTCCTTGGATGCCTTTCGCGGGAAGCGTCGCTTCGCCGAGGGCAAACATCTTGAAGGTGAATTCAAAGAGTCGTGATGAAGTAACAAGATTGTTTTCGAGAAAAATGCCGCCGTAGAATCCACGAAAAAAGGTCTCGATCATTGCTTCGGAAAACCCGAAGCGACGGAGGTAGTCAGCGGTTGAGAGCTCGGGTGAATTCCAAATATCGTCGTTGGATTTGGCAATCAGTTTGAATCTAAGCTTAGCGACGAGGAGCTTGTCTTTAATGTTTCCGATCGGTTGGAGAGCCGCGGAAAAGACCGTCTTGGGATAGCGGAAAACATCCATCAAGGCGCGGAGTTTCCCTTTTTTCCAGATAAGTGCTCCGGATTCGAAAGGGCGCAGATCGAGCGCCTCGAGATCGAGAAATTCTCCTGCCTCGGGGTAAGCACTCAGGTAAACCTGAAAGCCACGATCGAGAAGAAAGCCATCGACGTAATCTGTCCTGACACGACCGCCGATGCCGTCGGACCCTTCGAGAACGAGCACGCGCTTTCCGGCTTCATGCAGTCGGCAAGCGGCACTGAGCCCGGCGAGACCTGCTCCAATGATGAGAACATCCAGTTTCTCTCCCGCGTTTTCCTGACTCATTTTTTTTCAGTATTTCCCGATGACATGGCGAAGCGCACTTTCCAAATCGGGATGGCGGAATTGATAGCCGAGCTCATTCAGTTTTTTAGGGGCAACGGCGACATCTGCGAGAATCGTTTCTCGTCCCATTTCGCCGAAAAGGGATTCAATGACAAAAGTCGGAACTGGGAGAACGGCAGGACGTCGCAAGATTGTTGCCAGGGTTTTCGTAAAATCCCGGTTCGTGATGATCTCGGGGGCGACAAGATTGAGCGGCCCTTTCCAACTGTCTTCGAAAAGTGTTCGATGCAAAATATCGATGACGTCGTCGAGGCTGATCCACGCCATGCGCTGATCGCCGCCGCCAATTTTGCCGCCGAGGCCGAGATTGAAAATCGGAAGGATCTTGGCGAGTGCGCCGCCTGCAGGTGAAAGCACGACTCCGATTCGAGCCTGGACGACTCGAATCCCTGCCGCTTCAAGCGGCTTGGTTTCGCCTTCCCATTGTTGGCAGACTTCACTTAAAAAATGAGTCCCTGCCGGAGACGACTCATCGTGGACTTCGCCGCCAAGTTCATAGTAACCTGAACCCGATGCGGTGACGAAAACAGCGGGGGGCTTCTTCAGTTTTAGAACGGCTTCGGTGATGAGTTTCGTGCCCTGAGTTCTGCTTTTGAGAATCGCAGCGCGCTTCTCGGGTGTCCAGCGTCCTGACGCGACATTCTCGCCCGCAAGGTGAACGACGGCATCCGCTTGCACCGATTCGGGAATCTCCAGTGTCCCATTCTTCGGATCCCAGAAAATGTCATCGGCAGATTTGGGATTCCTTGTGATCCCAAATACCCGATGGCCTTGCGTTTGTAAATAACCGGTCAAAGCCGCTCCGATCATACCAGTGGCCCCGGTGATTAAAACAGTGAGAGCCTTCGGCGGAGGATTTTCCGTATTTCGCTCAAGGTCGGACCTGGTTACGTCGTGCCGATAGCGGAACATGCGTTCGAGCTTTTGTTTGATAAGTGGGTTTCCAAAAAAGTCTCCTGGAAAACCAAAGGGTAGCCGATAGGTGATGGCATCGGTGAGGGTTGAGCCGCTATCGGTTTCCGTAAAATGATGGCGATGCACCCACTCAGAAAAAGGTCCTGAGATCTGACGGTCGAGAAATCCGTCATCAATGAGGTGGTGCTCTGCGATCCATTTGATCTGAAACGGAGGTGCCCCGACTTTGATGACGGCGCATGCCCCGTTTTCAAGCGACTCGGGTATTTCGACGAGATCCGCTTTTTCCCAGGGGGGATTGAGGCGAGTGAAAGCTCCGGAACGGAAATGCCAGTCGCGCAGTTTCCCGACGGGAACATTGATTTCGGATTTGCGTTGGAAAGTGCGAGTAAGCATTTCCAACGATACGGTTCCCGAAGCACTTGAATAGGGTTTTGGCGTGCTAATTAGAATTTTTCGTGTTGAATAAAGTGATATTTTGAATACTGTTCAAAATATCAATAAATGGAATTGAAAGACAAATTGAGTATTCTCGCGGATGCGGCGAAATACGACGCATCATGTTCCAGTTCGGGGGCCAAGCGTCGCGATTCTGCTGGTGGCAAAGGAGTGGGTTCTGCTGGTGGAACGGGAATCTGTCATTCTTATGCGCCTGACGGACGTTGCATTTCTTTGCTGAAAATTTTGCTCACGAATGTCTGCATCTATGACT
>Ga0222668_1000463_pt1 | contig 25383 bp, 20 predicted proteins | sample AntAcemetagen728_FD_179823 | JGI IMG/M metagenome (GOLD analysis project Ga0222668, IMG submission 179823) | Saline water microbial communities from Ace Lake, Antarctica - #728 | ecosystem: Environmental > Aquatic > Non-marine Saline and Alkaline > Saline | place: Antarctica: Ace Lake... | reverse complement strand
ATGATGAACGAAATAAACCAACGAGTCCCGAAAAAAATGAAATATTTTTCCGGGTTGGACGATCAGATCAATTTTGCCACATCCACTTGCCAGCATCCGAATCAGGTCAACCGACCTGAACAGTTACTCCCGAAAGGGGAGCGGCTTTTTCTTTGGGCGGCGGGGTGGCGGAGATCGCGTTCATCTTAGGAAACCTCCTTCACGGTCAATTTATCAACCGCCCGCTCAACGTCCGAAAGACGGAAGCGAAGGCACCGGGTAGAGAGTTTGATGAACGGAATCAAACGGCGGGCGCGTAGGTTCTGAACGTGCCGTTCGCTGATTCGCAGGTGGTCGGCAACTTCCCGGAGTGAGAGAAGGCCGTTATCGTGTGGTTTTGTATGTTGTAGCATTACACTTGACGCACGGTGTCATTTTGTGAATGTTACATGTTACATATGAAATCCCTCCTAAAGTCCTCAGAGCTAGGCGACAAGGTCAATTTATCGCGGCAGCATATTCACCGTATGGCCAAGGCGGGAGAGATCCCCGGCACGGTCAAACAAGGGAAGCAATTTCGATTCAATACGAGCATCCCGGAGCTTCCTGCATGGATTCGTGCTCGGAGAAAGAATCCGGCTCAATGGCGGAAGGAAGTCCTGTTGCCTCCCGACACTTCCGAAATGGTTACTCTCAAGGAAGAAATCAACTCACTGGCAAGAGAGACGGAAAGCCAAGCAAGGAAAGCAAAAGAGGGGTTTCGACGGGCTTTTTTGACGCTTCGCGAGTGTGGGCAACTCCTCAAGACCGCGCGGGACTATCAGCCGGGCGGAAAATTTGAAGTCTGGTTTGCTAAAACTTTAGCCGATCATGGCGGCATGAGTTGCGAGCAGGCTAAAGTGTGCATGAAGATGGCAGACATCCCGGAGAGCGATATTGACGCTGTGTATGCGTCAAAGTTGGGATTTCAGATTCTCGGCATATTTCCAATCAAGCCGCGGCCTCGGAAATCGAAGTAATTTTCCCGGCCTCGATTGGCGCGATGGAGAAGAAGGCTGTCGCCTGCGTGGTCGTCACTGGCCGCTTGTAGTGCTTCTTGATAATTTTCTCAGATGTCCCCGCTTCCAGTGCCGTGGTGGCATCGCCGACGAGCTGGCGGCGATAGCTGATGAAGCTGTGCCTGTGCGCATCCTGCGGCCAAGGTTGAATCCCTGCCCGTTTCCATGTAGCCCGCAATCGTCGGGTGAAATTGGCCGGGTCAACAATCATGCCAGATTTTTTCGCAATCGGTTTGAGCCATGCGCGTAGATTGGCCGGCAAAGGGGCAAACCTTTCTGCGCTTACCTTGGAAATTTCGGCGGTCACGTTGATGTGATCGGAGGCAAAATCAATGTGCTTCCAGTCCATTTTTTCCACCTCTTCCCGGCGGCATCCCCCGAAAAGAATAAGAGAATTTAGGGCGAGTACATCTTCATCCTCCGATGCCGCCATGAGTGAGGCAACCTGTTCCACCGTCAAAATGATTCTGGCCTTGGCGGGTTCCGGTGATTTCTCCAACTCGTTCTTGGTGTCGAGACGTTCCGCCCATTTCCGGCTCTTGGCACTGGCGAATAGCCATAACATGACGATTTCTTTTCGGTAGTCGTTCCGGGTGGCCGGGTGCGGGATCGTGTCGAGGAACCCGGCAAGCTCGGCCTCAGTGATTCCAGAAATAACCCGGTCGGAAAAATGCGCTGTAACTTTCGCCAATCGGTTTTGGATGTCTTGATAGCGGATGTCCCCCACCTTGCCCTTCTTGGTGACGAGCAGGGCCTCCACTGCCTTGGTGACGGTAGAACTGGCCTCTTGGCGTTGCAGGTGTTCAATAGTGAACTCGATAGCCCTCGCAACCGTCCACCCGTATCTTGATAGCCTGACATCATCGAACCCGGCATTGCCTTCATTGGTCCGACGCACTCTTGCGGCCTGGGCGGCCCCGGTGGCCTCTTCCTTGTTTTTGTAGAATGTCCTTTTCCCTCCGGTGGCGGTGCGGGTGTCCACCATCCACCGCCCGCGCGATTCAATCCACCGGATGAACGGCCAATTTCCAGTTTCGTCTTTCTGTTTTTTCGATGTGCGGGCGGTGGCGGATTTTGTTTTCATGCGGTCACTATTGGCACTTTGCTGGCACTTTGTCAACATTCTCCATAGAAGCCACCGCCCTTTCACGGCGGTAACACGGGTTCGAATCCCGTTAGGGTCGCCATTTCGTTTTCCGCGAAATGCCGTAAGCTTCCGCTAAACAGCAGCTTACGAGATTCGGCCAAAACGCCTCGCGGAAGCCAAATAGCGCCAAACGGCAAGAAAAGTTTAGGTTTTTTTAGGATTTCTGGCCTTCCAAGCCTACAAATTGGCTCAAATTTTCTGCGCTGGTCCTGTTGACCACAAATAATCGGCACCTTACTTCTCCAAAACATGGAAAAGATCCATGGAAAATCGGTCGATTTGAAAGCGGTGGACGGAGTGCGCCTCAGCATTCCGCTCCACGACGGATTTTCCATGACCGTTACCGGGGGCAAATTGGAGTTGAATCTTCCGGCCTCTGCGCTCGGCGACGCGTTCACCACACAAACAGGTGCCCTCCCGCCACCGTCGCAGTATTGCTCAATAGGTCAGGAAGCGGAGCGTCTCGGAATCTCCGAACGAACCCTGCGCACGTATATGCACGAAAAGGACTGCCCATTTTACCGCTTACCGGGTGGCGACGTTCGTTTGACCTCCTCTGAAGTCGACCTGTGGATGGCCCAGCGGAAGGTCGGCGGAAAAAAATAGCGTCGAACTCCTGGCGAGTCGCCAAAGCAAGGACGTTTCATTGCTTCTTTAGGAAGCACCAACCCGAAAACAGCAAGAACACACCGATAATCAATGGCGGAAGGAAGGTCAAAAGCGGATGAAAATAACCGAGGATGAACGACGAAATCGTCGAACATAACCAAGCGGCTCCCAAGATGATGCCGACCATGACGGCCAAGAACAAATTCGGCAGGACGCAGGGTGTTCCGCTTGCGGGAAGATCGTCTTGAAGACGATCGTATTGGCTTGCTGGAATCCTCACACCCTCACCTGGCTGTCTCAACAATGGCAAAACGTCCGCTTTTGGCACTGCGGCAATCATCGGGGATCGTTGCTCCCGGTCAAAGAGAAGCATCAAGCTCAATTTAGGAGTCGTGAACACTGCGTTCTTCAGTTGGTGCAAAGACATTGTCGTCGTCTGAGACATATCCAAATCCGGCAATGTTTGAGATTTGTCCCACGAGCACCGACGAAACTGCTTAGGCAGCACAGATAGTCCAACTCCGATTGGAGTAAGGGCAACGATTCGAGTGGCGATTTCAACGGGCGAGGAGGTTATTATCTTCATGATAATTGCTATTGGCACGCCACCCCCCTTCCCGTCAACGGCCCGCGACCATCTTTTTTGGGGTATTTTCATGGATGCCATCGGTGCCTCCTTGCCATATCCGCAGGAAAATTGCCTGCGATGAACCTGATCCTCGGCAGCGGGAACCTGCCGGAAACCGATCTGAGCGGCCTGCGGTGGAGGGATGTTCACGATTGGGTGCGCCTCATCCCCACCTCACGTGTGCGAGATGCTACCAAAAGAAAATTGGAAAGAATGCGCCAGCAACACGCAGCAACCGTGGATTGAATAGAGATAACCGCTGGCGACTTCCCTCTAATCAGAGGTCCGCTTCGTCCATTCAGGGACACTGAAAAAGCCTTCGACATACCATTTACAGACTCGCGTCGGGTATTGGCGAGTCGCCTTGCGAAAGGCGCAATGCATCCGCTTCCGTTCCAAGCGGTGTTGGCGGCCAAGACGCCATGCCTGCATTTCCTGCTGGAGCCACTCAGAGAGAGAGTAACTCCCACAGATTGGTTCCCCAAGGGCATTGTGGTCGAGCCATGAGCCATCTGAAAATATCTGGCGTCCGAGCTTATCCCGACGCAAGGGTTGAGGTGATTTGAACAAATCCTCTGCAGTAGAGGCTAATGAGGCGATTTGAGCGAGAGTACGTGTTTGGTGTTTCATAGGAAACACCAAGATACCGACCCAAAAGTTGAGGAGAGTTCGTCACGGCGACCCTACCCGTCCGATGCTCAAGCCTCAAACCGCTTGCGTAGCTCATCAGCCTGAAGTTGAAATTTCGTCGAATTGAGTTTCTTCAGCCGCGCGAGGTTTTCGAGCTTCCAGCGGATGGCCGGCAACTCTGCAAGATGAATACAACTGATCAAATTCCAATCCGGCTCGCCGACAGCGAGGCTGAGAAGAAAACTCTTTTGCGATTCGGTAAGTGCCGCGGAAAGCTCGGCGCGGAGACGGTTGCGTGCATCCGCCAGTTCACCGAGAGAAATCTCCTCGCGAGTCATACCCTGAAATTCGCTTTCGTAGGGACCGGCCAAGTCGATATCGCGGGAAAACAAGACTTCGTGAATCGGACGGTTGTGCCCGGCGAGATAGCAGACAAAACATTCCACAATTTCTGGAGTCAGTCCCGAATCTAGAAATAGCCCGCGCACATCGAAAAAGTCCCGAGGATGCTGTCGATCCAATGCCGCTACGAGTTTGCTGCCATAAAGTTCAGACTCGGCCAGCAAGGGGAGGGAAAGCTCTGTGGTGAATTGCTCGCGTGCCACGTCAGAGAGTCTTCGCGATTGAACCGGCAAGACCGTGCCACGGAAAATGAAATTCACCTCGACCTTCACCTGGCTCCCGGCGCGCTGCACCAATATCTTCACCTCGTCCCCGGTCTTCGTTCGCAGAAACTCTGACTGGATGTCGATGGCATCAAGTCGCTTCATAATCCCCGCCAGTTCGTCCGAAATTTCTTTCAGCGCCTCATCCCGGCTTGGTCGGTGATCGATATAAACGATGTCGATGTCCACGGAGAGGCGAGGCAGATCGCGAACGAAAAGGTTCAGCGCCGTTCCTCCTTTGAGCGCAAACCGTGAAGAACGAAAAACGTGAGGCGCTGTTTCCAGCAACAAACGGACGGTATCGACGTAGACCTTATCCATTAAGGTTTCAAGGTCAGGGTGGTTCCGTCTTTGAGGCGGGTGCTCCAGCGGCTTTTGCCGGTTTTTACCGAGCTTCGTGCCCCCGCGGCCCATTCGAGATTCAGTTCCTCGGCCCACTGAACGCAAAGCCGGGTCACCTTCACCCGAAGGCAATTTTGGAGCAGCGCAGCCAGAATCTCGGGACGTAGCGAACGAACTCCTTCTGTGATATTACGGGCTTCCTCCACCCCCTGCCTTACACCCACTTCGCTGAGCATTTCTAGGAGAGCGCGCTCCGGCACAGAAACAAGAGGGCCGTCCGGTTCTTCCGGCAAAGGTTGGAGACCGAACCCAGCAGGCAGTGTCTTTGAAAACAGGCTCTTTGATACGTAATGACATGGAAACCGGCTCGTAAACCATTCGGGCAAATGGCGGCGCACATCTCCCCACAAAACCATGCGTTCACGTGGGGACAAATTATGACGCACCCCCCTCCAAGCGAGTGCCGTTTTTCCTCCGACGTGCAAACCTGGGACGCGTTCTGCGACGAATCGGAGGCTCGCATTACGCTGAAGCTCGTCATTCGGAAACATGAAAACTCCCCGCTCCAGACGGGTCAGCCAGCCGCTTTTCAGATAATGCCAAGCCAAAGCCGAAGACACTCCTTTGGAGTTCGCCGTCTGAGTATCAAAAGGCACCCCACGGGAAAGACTTGTCTGGAGTTCTTTGATTGGGTTTTTATGCGCAGTTAAAGCCACGCTTTAACTACTAAACGTTTTTCATGCAGACATCAATGAATGATTAAAAATCGTAGAGCTGTTCAAACCAGACTCTATCAACCGTGTATTTTTCATACGCCGTCACTCAGTCCGGTTAGGCTGCTTCACAAATTTTGGATTCACAGTGACCGGAGAAGGCCGTCGGTTTTCACATCCAGATCCCAACTCAGGTAATCGACCGTCGTGAGAATACTCCGATGTCCGAGCATCCGCGAAACCGCGATGAGGTCATGCCCCGAGGCTTCATATGCACGCTTGGCCGCTGTCTTTCGCCAGGTGTGCGTTCCAATTCCATCGGCCAAGTCGGCCTTCCTCGCCGCAGCTTGCATGACCCGAAATGCGACACTGCGGTCAATCGCCCGAGGCACCCCACCTTGACGGCTCAAAAATACCGGCAAATCGGAATGAAGAGGAAGGCCTTTCTGGCGAAGCGCCACGAACCACCGCCCAAGCGCGAACGCCGCCGTTTTGTTCAATGGGATGCTCCTTCCACTCTTCTTCCCTTTGAGGTTTCGTCGCACCAGATAAATCCGCGGCTTGAATCGTCCGGATTGAACATCAAAAATGTCCCCCACCCTCAACGCTAAAAGTTCCGACACGCGGAGCGAGGTTTTCAGGCCCGTAATGCAAAGCGCCCGATTCCGGAGGACAAACGTCCCTTCAATCCCATTCAGAAGCAATTGCTCCTCACCGGTATCTGCAAATGGTCGGCATCCTCGTGACATGCCATAAAGATACCAATCCCACCTTTCCGCCCCCCCAGTGCACCGTTTCCCCTCATTTGGTGCAGTCGCCTCAGTTCCGTGGTTTACGGCGTTTACCCCGATGGTTACGTTGGGTACTAGCAGCCTTTTTGGAATTATATTTCGATTCTCCCTTTGGGATCTTGGCGCAGCGAGGGCTTTTGGACGGCCGAGTCTTCACAGTTCCGTCTTGGGCTTCCACGCCGACAATCACATTGAGAAGTTGATCCCAGGTCTCTCCTGCACCATTCTTCGCAAGAGGATTTTTTTCCGGCACGGAGAGAGCACTTTTCAGTTGTGCCCACAGTCCGATTCGACCACCGGTTTTCTCGAAGACGCGATTATGTGCTGGCTTGCTGGCTTTCAGCAATTGGCCCAGCTCAGGAAAAACCATCTCAATATCTTGTGCGCTTGTCTCGCGAGCAATTGGCTGCAACACGACATTGCCAAAGAAATATTGCCTAGGAGTGTCGCGCCCTCGAAAAACCTGCTCCCAATTTGGAAGAGTGTGCCACACGATCAAGCGTTGCGTGCCATTCTCTTTTCCCGGAGCGGAAATCTCTTCGAGGAATTTTACCAACTCCCAAATGCCAGCTTCGGACAAATTGGAGGCACCCTCTATGATGATTAGCCGATAATTTGCGGCGAGAATTTTTTCAGCCAGTGACCCAAAGAGATTGACTGATCCCGTCATGTAACAGCCAACCTTCTCCGCAATGGCTTCAACAGCACTGCGGCAAGGGAGGCCGGAAGGACTAATCTTCACCGAGAGACAATTCCAGTTCAAATCGGCAGCACTCTCCCGGCACTCCCGAAGTAGGATTTCGGCACCCATGTTGCTATCGCCTACAATTGGAAGAATTCGCCCTCCCAGATTCGCGGCAAGTTCCAATCGAACCTGCGGCAAAGGGTAGCTCTCGCAAAGGCTGAACACGCTGGGGCGAGATAAACCTAATTCGAGTTGCATGCGCATCGGAAAAGCACCTCCTCAATGTTGACGGCTCGGACCTCCAATCGGTCTCCATCGTAGGAGGGATAGTAGCGAACACGGACTTTGGTGTAGAATCGGAGAAGTGGATGCTGAATTTCCAAGTCACCCACGACACACGACATCGCATCGCGGTTGACGCGGCATGTCCACTCGAAGTAACACGCTTGTGCCAACCAATCCGGGTCGACCTCGCGCCCGACGCTCGGATAGCTCTCCATCATCTGGTTGGGCGAACGCTTTAATCTCACATTCGGACGGTGCGCATAAATCTCATCACTGCGCTTGGCCGCCATCTCGTAGGCCTCAACCGAGGCGACGAGTTCTTCCCCGACCGAAACCAACAATGGGATTTCTTCGAGAAGACAGGTTTCCGCCGTCAGGACAGAGTGGATTCTGTGCATAACTTCGATCGAGGCGTTCAGCTTTGGACTCCTATTATCCTTATATTGAACACCGATATTGAGTCGGTCCTTCAAGACCTCGTTAAGCTGGAAGGCCGTGTGCTCTCCGGCCAAGTCTACCCGCAGTTCAAGCGGTCGTCCCCAACGCAAGATGACATCTTGCAGAAACCTGGCAACGTCGAGTTGATTGGCGCGCAAAAAAAGCACTGCATAACTGAGCTGAAAGCTCGTGGCAACGTCGACCACCCGAAGAACGTAGAGACCTTTTATTGAACCTACCAAGTTGTGATGAAACCGAACAAATTTTGGGCCCTTGTAGCCAGCGTTCCGGAGATAGCGCAAAAGCTTGGCCCGAGTAATAAACTGCCCGTCAAGCTGCCAAAGAGCATGGGAACTCGATGGCTTGATGGGGAGCAAAGCTTCAATGTGATAAACGAGCCGAAGCGTTGTCTCAGTGATCCGGGCCACGAGCAATTTTCCTCCATTTTGAAAAAGCCGGCGTAAAAAACTCTCGCTCGGAATTCGGGCGTCGATCAGTTCAGCATGCGAAAGGTTATAGTGCGCAGGGTTTCGGCCCATCCACGCAATAAGCCATTCGATAATCTCGATAGCCACTGGAACAGAAAGCCGCTTTCCACCTGTCTGGTCTTTCACTAACCGGGTGTAGAGGACATAGATGATGGCCAACATCACCCCCGTGACGATAGTCGACGGCCTTCCTGCGCCTTGACGAGCCGGATGAGATGTCAACTCCATGCTCTCTGAAGTGGTGTGCGACCACATTTCCGTCAAGGGACCGCAAATCCGCCGCATGCATCATCGGGCCTACTGGAGGTTCTTCGACGCCGGCACGCCGGAAAAACCCTTTGCCGGGGTGCGGTTGATTCGCACGGCGACCTCGAAGGACTTTATCCATTGGGAAAATCAAGCCGATCTCGATTTCGGCGATTCGCCTCGGGAGCACCTTTATACGAATCAGATCAAGCCTTACGAACGGGCGCCGCATCTCTTCATCGGGTTTCCGGCGCGCTACCGTGAGCGGGGTCATCTCGACCAAGGCGACACTCCGCATGGAGCTCCGCGCGAGGCAACCCAAGCCGAGTTGGTGGCCCAGTGGCCCGCGTCGCTGCGCGCCCTGCCGGATCTGGGCTCACGGCTGGAGCGCGCATCGGCGCACGAGCGATATGGCTCTGCGATCACCGAAGGTCTGTTGATGGCGAGTCGCGACGGCGTAAACTTTAAGCGTTGGAACGAGGCGTTTCTCCCTCCGGGTGTCGAGCGTGAGGGCACGTGGAACTACGGCCACCAATACATCGGCTGGCACGCGGTGGAAACGAAGTCGGCCCTCGCCGGCGCCCCGAACGAGCTCTCCCTCTACGCGGTCGAAAACTACTGGACCGCAACGGGCAGTGCGCTGCGCCGTTATACGTTGCGCCTCGACGGATTTGTCTCGGTGAAAGCGGGAGCGGACGGCGGAGAACTGCTGACGAAGCCGATCAAGTTTGCGGGTAAGACGTTGGCGCTGAATTTCTCGACGTCCGCTGCGGGCAGCGTGCGAGTCGAGATTCAGGATGCCGACGGCACGCCACTGCCGGGATTCTCGCTCGAAGAGTGTGAGCTGCTCTTCGGCGACACCATCGAGCGCAAACTCCGCTGGCAACAAGGCCCGGACGTGAGTTCGCTCTCCAACCGAGTGGTGCGCCTGCGCTGCGTGCTGCAGGACGCGGATGTCTACTCCTATCAATTCAACCACTGACTAATCATGATCCCACGTCGACTCGATGCTTCGCGTGCGCTGCTGGGCGTCTTGCTGGGAGTGGCAGTGCCCTTTGCTGGGGCCCGCTGATCCCGAGGTAAGAGACTTAGGCTCTCGCCGGGAGCTAAACTGAAGTTCCAAAGACAAAAAGGCAGTCATCAGCGGAGGGGTTCTTGCATGTTGCATTTGCGCAATATGCAAGAACTTGTATCTTGATTTCGACCGTTGAATTGGGCTCGTCCTGACCAACAGTTTTTATCTGGGGGCTGCGCAGCCCCCAGATAAAATAAGCCGCCGAGGGAGAAGATCGCTCTGGACTGGAGCCTCCAGTCCGCGAAGACGGGCTAGTTGCTCTGCGTTAGCGAAAGCCAATTTCGAAAGTCCCCCGCGTCATGCCACCCATCAGTCGCAGGCCAATAACTCCCGACCGTGTCCATTACGGCGTCGTCCGGATGGCAGGCAGGATGAACCCCCGGCACTTCGCACCAACTACGCTGGCCGTTGAGAAACCGCAGGAAACCAGGAGTCAGGCGGGCATACACCCAATCCGCAATCATGAACGGAGCTGAGATTTGGTAATCCGTCTCGATCTGGTGGCTGCCCGGCGCGGTGAAGTCGCTGAAATCCGCCCGCCAGAATGTGCCCTAGCGGGATTCGACCTTCACGAGTTCCCTTTGATGGTAAAACGGCCCGGCACACTAGTTCTCTACGATCCGGTCGAGCTGTCCGTCACTGATCCAGCAGACGCGGTTGCTGGCGGCGAGCATTTTTTCATCGTGCGTTGAGCAGATAATGGTGACGCCCTTCTCGTGGTTGAGCTCTTTCATCAATTCGATGATTTCCCCGCCCGTGCGGGTGTCGAGGTTGCCGGTTGGTTCGTCGGCAAGGATGACCGACGGCGTATTGGCCAACGCGCGGGCGACCGCAACACGCTGCTGCTGGCCACCCGACAACTCGAGGGGTTTGTGGTGCAGGCGATGTCCCAATCCCACTCGTTCAAGGATGGCCGTGGCCTGCTCCGTCGCCACCGCGTGGGTGTCCCCTTTGAATGTCATCGGCAGCATCACGTTCTGCAGGGCGCTCATCACAGGAATAAGATTGAAGGTCTGGAAAATGTATCCGATCCGGTTACAGCGGACCCACGCCTGCTTGGTTTCCGGCAAGTCAAAGAGCGATTCTCCCTCAAAAAACACCCGTCCCTCGGTTGGCACATCCAGGGCGCCGATTTGGTTGAAGAAGGTGGATTTTCCGGATCCGGAAGGTCCCATGATGGAAAGAAACTCGCCGCGACGGATGTCAAGGGTAATGCCCTTGAGCGCCCAAATTTCCTCGTCCCCGAGGCGGTAGAGTTTTTTCACGTTCTCCGTGCGGATGATGCATTTTTCCTTCATGGCCGGGGTGGCCGGGCGGCGGCTGGGATTTCCAAAGCAATAAATTCACGGGCCATGAGGATGCGGGTAAAAAGAATCACGGCATCGCCGGCCGCTTCCGCCTCCAGTGAAAAGCGTCGGGCGAGTTGATCCGCAATCATCCTCAGAGTGCGCCTGCCATCCACCAGACGCCAGAATTCCGCGCCATTCCCATCGACCTGCAACTCCGCTGCAGGCGTCACCCGGAACAAACGCCGAACCCAACCATCCAAGCGGTTCCGCGGCGGCAGCAACCGGCGCAGATGCAGCTGGCCGCGCGCGTCCAATTTTCCCTCGACGCCGGGAATACGAATCGGGATGGCGTCGAGCGGGTGAGGGGAACCAGGGAGTGGAGCGGGGTCGGCCATGGCTAGTGAAACTCCTTGCTGTTAAAGTCAAGATCACCCGGACGCGCGACCTTCTCGATCCGGCCATCGCGAATCCAGAGAATGCGATCCGAGCGCTTGAGCATTTTCAAATCATGGGTTGCGGAAATGATCGTCACTCCCAGTTCCTCCCGGAGCTTGGCCAGGAGGACAATCATTTCCTCACCCGTGCGCTGGTCGAGATTCGCTGTGGGTTCATCCGCCAGGACGATCTCCGGACGATTTGCGAGCGACCGGGCGATCGCGACACGTTGTTGCTGACCGCCGGAGAGTTCGCCCGGCTTGTGCAGCACGCGGTTCTCGAGGCCGACAAGCTTGAGCAATTCAATCCCCCGCTCGTGCCCGGCGTCGGCATCCATCCCCGCAAAACTCATCGGCAGCGTCACGTTTTCCAGGCAGGTCATAGTGCCGATCAGATTATACGTCTGGAAGATGTAGCCAATCTTGCGGCACCGGAACCACGCCAGTTCGTCAAAATCGAGCTGCGCCACATCCACCTGATCAATATACACTTTGCCGCTCGAGGGTTTGGAGAGCGCGCCGATCATGTTGAAAAGCGTGGATTTTCCAGATCCGGAAGGCCCCATAATCGAGAGGTATTCGCCGCGGTAGATCTCAAGAGTCGCTCCGCGCAGCGCGTGTGTCTCCTGCGTGCCGCTGCGGTAGACCTTCTTGACATCGACCGCACGGATAATGCAGGCCGCCACATCGTCCTGCGTGCGGGACCGGAGGATTTCAAGTTGGCGGGTGGTGACGGGCATGACGGTCTAAATATTGGTGCGGAGAGCGGTGGCGGGCACCATGCGGGAGGCAAACCCGGCCGGGTAAATCGCGGCAATGATTGCTGCCATCACCCCGCCAACGAGACAAACGACAAATGAGCCAAGAAGCCACCCCAAAGGAAGCGAGGTCAGCACCAAGGCCCAGCCGTAAGTTAGGGCGTAAAGCAAAATAGCGAAAAGCAATCCGAAGATGGCTCCCAAAAGGCTCCCCACAAATCCCAGCAGAGCCGACTCGATGAAAAAAATCCGCCGGATGAAAGACGAGAGCCCTCCCAAACATTTCATCGTGCCGATTTCACGGAAGCGCTCGGTCACCGACATCAACAGCGCATTGCTGATGCTGATCATCGTCACCAGAGTGGCAATGCTAATAATCCAAATCGTTCGGACCAATCCCTTGGAACGTTCCGCGCTTTGCTTGTCGAGATCGTCCGGACTGGGAGGACGCCGCAGATTGACCACGGTCGCGCCCTCCGGCGACGCCTCCGGCATTCGCGTGAAGGCCACCACGTTTTGCCGAAGATGCGAAGCCACCGACGCCCATACTTCTGCCGGCAGCGATGAACCAACCACAACCAAGGCACTCACGTTCCCCTTAGCCGCTCCGGCAACCGCCTCTGCGGAAAGAAATTCAGTGACTCCCGCGCGCTTCAACCCTTCGAGAAAGCGCTCCTCCTCCCGATCGGGCGCGCCCGTCTGGAAAACGGCCAGCGCCCGACCTTCGAGCGCACCGGTCTCCGCCGCAAGAAATCCGGTCATCGCAACGACCGCCTGCCGCAACGCAATCTCACCCGAAACCTGCTCCCGGATGAAATGCGCCGTGAGAATCGACATCAAAAAGGCCACCCCGAAAACGACGCCGAGCAACGTCACCATCGAACGCCCCAGCCGAATCCGGATGCCTTGCACCACGATTTCCCAAGCCACAGAAAAGGGCAACCGGACCTGGTCGGGAATTGCGGAGCGAGGGGTGGATGCGGAAGAGGACATGACGAAATCTTAAAACGGGGTGCTGGAGACCGCTTGCTGGATGAGCTTCACCGCGATCGTCGCCATCGCGATCAAACCGACACCGGTAAAATAGCCCGCGAGAATGGTCGGCGCCATCCGCAGGAAAGTTTTCGCACCGAATTTTTTTTGGAAATAGAAGCGCCCGATCATCGCTCCCACAATTTCAAGAATCATGACATGCGGCAGTTCTCCAAACCCTCGAACCATTCCATAGACCAACATGACTGGCAGGCCAAAGCCGCTCAGCACGGCAAAAAGAACCAGGGAAAGCCCCAGTCCGCCGGCGATCGCCTTCGGGTGAATGGCCTCCATGAACTCGCTGTCGGCAATATGAAACGTGGAGGGGTCCTGCCCAGGCGGAACAAATGTCGAGGAGTAGAGCAGGGTCTGGGTCTTCGCCAGCAACTCCCACCGCAAAGCCGCATTGGGAAAGGCCTCGGAGGGCACGGGGCCGGCGTGCCAGATGAATGCCCAAAACACGAGCGACAAGATCAAAAGCACCGGGAGCGCGATCAACTCGGCCTTGAAGAGCGACCAGAATTTCACCCCCGTTAGTTCGTTGACCCGGAAAGACTGCGCGAGGTAGCCATAGTTCTCGACCGGGATCGGCGCCAGCCAGACATCCACGCCACGGGCCCCGGAGAGGATAAACGCCCCCTCGCGAACAAACGGGATTTCCACCGTCTGGCCGGCCACACCGAGCAACCGGGCATTCACGTAAGAGATGAAGGGCGAGTAAACGAAGCTAAAAAGGATGAGGAAGAGAATCGGGAACGCCGGCACCAGCAGATGAACCACGTAGATCATGAGACTTGCCGCCACGATGTATCCGACGAGAGCAAGCCAGAGCGGGTAATCTCCCCGGCCTTCGGGCACCGCCCAGATGTTTTCCCGTGGCGCGTCGCCAGCGTCTCGGCGGGACTCCCGGAGACGGCTGCGCAGACTGCGGATGGTGGAAAAAATCGAAACAATCGCGATCCCGACGCCGGTCCCGATCCCGAAGCTCAACCAGAAATCAATACTGTTGGAGAAGGTTGTGTTGACCGTATCCATGCCGGGCTGCCAGCGGGTGAGAATGCCGCTGGCCTGCAAGAAGGGATTGGCGATGACCGTGATGACAATGGCCAAAAACGTGCCGACCACGGCCCAGAAGGGCAGAACAAATCCGAGAATGAGAACCCCCAGGTCCAACGTCACTCCGGTCGGAGTGGCCGGAAGCACTCCTTCCGTCAAGATCGTGGTGTCCAGAAAAGGCTGCGGAATCAGGAAAACCGGCTTCTCAAGAAAGAGTCCTGTCAGTGTGGGAATGCCAACCTGAAGAAATCCATAGATCAGACCGATGGAAATCCCGATCGTAAAAATGCGCCAGCGGCTCAGCGGCGGTTTGCCAGCGTCCTTTTTACCGGACGCAGATTCCGCTTTCGCTTCCGACACGGCCCCGCCCTTTTCCTCCTCATCCTCTTCGGCCAGGGCCATGGCACCCTGCGCGGCAATCGGAGCAAGCGGGAAGGCGAGCTTTTCCACGTCCGAGGTCAGGCGGAACAGAAAATACCCGAGCGTGTATCTCTTGATGAAGCCGATGAAGACGATGAACACAATCAGCGCGATCGGAACGAAAAAATCCCAGTGAAGGAGGTTTCGTTCAAGAATCGCCAGACTGTCCGGAGGCGGCGCGAACCAGGCCGGAAAACTCCCGGCCATCCCGGAATCCCGCACGACATCGCTTGTCACGAAATAGGAACGAAAAACCAGCGGAGCCATGGGCCCGCCGGGGAAAAGCACAGCCCCTCCCATCATCACATTCGCCGCATGGTATAAGACGACCAGATTCTGCTTGTTGAGCGGCTTCATCGCCCGCCGCGCGATCTCTCCGAAGAGAATCAGCGTCACCCAGGTCCCGGCCGAGGCCATATCTCCACCGGTCATCAGGCCGAGGTAGATCGCACCGGGCATCATCACGAGCCCGCAGAAAAAGATGCCGACAACCGTTGTCCAACCGACTCCGTCTTTGAATTCCGTTGGAGTCTCGAGCAGCGTGCGGTAGCGCTCGATCTCGGAATCGGGCTTCCCGGCAGCAGCGAGGCGTTTTCTGAAATTAAACATGAGTCACCTCCATGGGCTGAACGTCATCGGGCGCCGGTGATCGCCGGACTTCCTCTTCCAGCAGCGACAGGGCCTCCGCGAAGTATTCCTTCTTTTGCGCCGGAGACACGGCCCGCCAATGCAGAAACTGCTGGCGGATCTGGACCATCAAGCTCCGGTTCAGTCGCTTCCACGATTCCCGGGTCCCTGACAATCTCTCGATCGTAATGCGTGCGACGTATTCCGGCGTCTCCACATCGCACGGGAGCGAAATGACCATGACCTGCGAGACGCCCAGATCATAGGGTTTCAGCCAGATGGTTGTCGTGATCCGCGGCACCGGATCTTCTCCATCATCCATCAAAGCCAATGTGGGCGGCCCGGCGAAGAACCGTCCTGAACCGCCTTCCCCGTGATCGACAAGGAACCGCTGAAAAAACGCCAGCACCGCCACCCGATCATGAGGGTTGAAGGTGAAGGGCAAATTGAACCCGAATTCATCGCCCTCGGCTTCGGGCAGGGTCCAACTGGACTCTTCGCTCGGCGCGGCAATCTGCATGGCCGTGCGCGCCGGAAAGATGGTCGAAACAAACACCGCCGCGATGACGGCGAGGGACGCAAAGATCGTACTCGGACCGGCAAAGGTCATGTTGAGCCCTCCGGTCAGGTCAAAAGCCGTCAGAACAAATCCCGTTCCCTGGCTTAGTAAATATCCAAGAACGGCACCAACGACTGAGTAGACAAACGCCTCCGCAAAAAACATGAAGAAGATGTACCGCGGCGCAATGCCGACGGCATTGTATACATAGATCTCGTCCCGGCGTTCATAGACTGAGCCTTTCATCGTGTTCAGCACGGTGAGTGCGGCAATGACGAGGGGCATGATCATGTCCAGCAATCCCTGCACGGAAGTCTCCCGGCTTCGCTTGCCATAGCTCGCCACCCCGTCGAGTCCGAAAAAGGCCTCGGTTCCCGTTTGCTCAAGATACTGGAAGACCACCTCGCGCGCCTCCCGGAAACCCAGCGATTCAAGGCCCACCACGACCGAAGGGATGCGCAGAGATCCCCCGCTAATGGCGATCCCGAGTGGTCCGGATGGCAGAATCACAACTTCTTCCGCCGAGATCCGGGGATCTTCGGGGCGCGCCAGGGGAGCCCCTTCGGAATCCACCTTTACGTTTGGGATCGCGGTAACGTCCGGCGGCAGCAGACTATGTCCGTCAAGATCCCGCAAAGCCGCCATCGCCTGGCCGTCGAAGATCCCGGCCACCCGGAAGGTTCCTCCATTGATCAAAACCTGTCCGCCCCCGCCCGCATTGACCTGCTCCACGGTCACCCCCAAGTCACGGGCTACCCGGTCAGGAATCAGCACAGGACGCGGCTCGGCGCTGCCGGACTCCGCAAACCAAAACGCCTTCGTCAGCAAGGGGATTTTCGCACGCAAGGGCTCAGTCGGGTCAAATTGCAAAATCGAAGTCAGCCGCGTGCTGCGTCCGGAGCCGTCCTCCCGCACCGTGCGAATCTCAATCGCCGGATTGCTGGACTCACGGGTCCAGCTATTTTGCCGCCCGGTGAGATACGTCCGGGCGGAGATCGGAAAGCGATTTGCAAAACGTGTTTGGAGAGCGAACAACTCGGAGGTGCTAATGGCTTTCCCCTCCTGCTTTTGAATGAGCAGACCCTGATACGAAGCGGGCCCGAGCGCCACGGTGCTCTCCACAAAGTCGGACCGCACCGAGGTGAAGGCAATCATCGCAATGGTGATCAACACGAGCGTGGCACAGGTCAGCCCGGTGCGCACTTTGCGCCGGTGCATGTTGTTCAACCCGAGCATAAAGGCGGTCACAATGATCCCCGTCGTATTGACCCCGGCCCCGGTTGCCCGGCCCCGCAGGGACTCCAGGGCCTCCATGGTTTCCCGGAATTTCCCGGCAAACAGGAGCGTCACCCCGCCTGCGATCAGAAGAATCACAAAACCGAGCAAAATCATGAACGAGGACTGGATCATTTCGAACGCCGGATGCATCAGGCGCAGCAGCCCGAACACAATGAGGAAAAGAACTGCCTGGGCGGCAAGCTGCTTCCGGATATCCGCAAATCCGAAAACGAGTTTTTCCATAAAGAAAACAAACGGCACCAGCAGCCCGAGATACCAGAGGATGCTGATGACGGCCCCGTTGATGTTTGCCCGCAGAATGGGATGCACGAGGGCCGAATAGGCGGCCGATTCCCTGGCGGCCAGCACGGACTCGGAATGCGGAAGTCCGGGAGCCGAGGCTTCCGCCAACAGCCGGGCACTGCGGTTGATGAACCCCCCAACGATCGGATCCAGCATGTGCCGGCGGTCTTGCAAGTCGGCGCGGGCCTCGTTCAGCCGCAACATCGATCCTGCCATTGGTCGCGCGATCTCCGGAAAGAGCGGATGATCGGCCGCCAGGTATCCGGCGCCATTGATCTCGTTTTCGCTCGACTGCGGCGGACCGGACGGCGGCCCAAGCAGAATTCCGCGGATTGTCTGCACGAGGGGATTGTCGGGTTGTCCGGCGCGCATCGCAGCATAGAAATACCGGTCCGGCTCGGCGAAAAGAGTCGCGACATCGGGCGCGGCAAATTGACTGGTATTTCGAAACGCACTCAACCCGCTCCGGCTGAGCAGGGTGGTTGCGACGTAAGCCTCCATGGTCTGGGGATCCGTCAGGTCGAGGAAACTCACCGGCGCCGCGCGAAAGAGCACAAGGTGCACATCGGTCTGGTTGCGTTCAAAAGCCGGCAAATCGTCCGAGCGATAGATTCCCTTTCCGGATTGATCTTTAACCCAGGTGATCGCCCCGGATTCATTGAAGAAAAACCCTTGAGGGCTATACCCGGAGGCGGCCAGCCTCGTCTGAAAATCCGCCGGGGTGTCGAGGAGTTCGTATCGCCCGTGCGGATCGGTCAGGAGCAGCGGATTGCGGTAATAGCCCGGCGCGGAGCGGTATGAGGCGTAGCCCACATTCTCGCCCACCAACGCACCCTCCAATGGGAAATTCGGCACAACTGACTGCCCGACATTGGAAGCCAAAACTCGCCCGCTGTAGCTATAGGAAGCCGGAAGACCCGATTGGTGAAATGCCATGGCCCCATGCGCGACCGACAGGACGAGTTCCCCATAAAATTCGAGCGATGCCCCCAGGCCCTCACGGCGGGAATCCGGCACGCTGCCCGCCGGCAAGGTCAGTGCCCGATAGGAATCAAGCCGGTCGGCGTTGACCATCGTGAACGCCGGATAGCCAAACTTGTTCCAGAGCTTCGTTGTCACCGGCACGGCACCAATGGAGGGATAGGTTTGATTGGAAGTCATCCCAGTCACCGGACGCGCGGTGATACGATCTTGAAACTCCGGTTTTTGCACCGCTCGCTGAAACCAAGAGGTTAGCAACTGCCCCTGCCGATCGGGTTTTGCCCTCAAGCTACTCGGCGAATCGGACGCCAGCAGGGCGACCGTCGCCATGGCTCCCGCCACGGATTCCGGCAACAAGCGCGGAGAAAGCACCAGCAATTCTTCGTAAGCGGACGCAAGCTCATTGATCGCAAGATCGGTTGAGAGCAGCCGATCTTTGTCGCGATGAAAATCCACCAGATGCTCGAGGCGAGCTTCCAGCTTTTCCCGCACGCCCGATCTTTCCAAGGTCGCCGTGTGCCGCGCGACCAGACTCACAGGACCCGCCGAAGAAGCGGCTTTAATCGCGTTATGCTGACTCAGTATCGTCTGGTAGGCGTCGTATTCCGGACCGGACGTCTGCTGCGTTTGCCTGCGGGTGAGCGGAAGTTTTGCCTCCAGCACCTCGTCTCCCGAGGAAAACACCAGAGCATTCATGACAAAACGCAGTTGCTCTACCAGAAGCCTTTTGTCGGTTGGGGTCAACGATTCAAAGATGCGCAGTGTCTCCCCCTCGTTCTGCAAAAAACCGTCCTCACGCGCCCGGCTCAGCAGCGATTCAAACCGTTGCAACATCTGCGTATTCTCCGCCTGCCCCGCGCGAAACCGTTTCCCTCGCACTCGCGCATAGCCTGCGGGGCCAAATGCGGAAATCACCGCAGCCTCACCCACCCCTCCCATCATTTCCGCACCGTCCAACACGAAAATCACGTCACGTATCAGCGTCTTGCGATACGGGATCAACGCCTGGGCGAGAGCCAACACACTGGCCGGTGAATAGGCCTGCATGCCCCCGTCGGCAAGCGATGGGAGCAATCCATACGCATCGTAGTGCCCGGTCACGACAAGAGCCTCCCGGGCGGGTGACTCCGAACCAAGCCGTGCCACAATGGAAGTGTTTGAAACTGCCCGATAGCGCTGCTTGAGCCGCACGGTCACGTCCTGACCAAGATGCCCGAGAATCTCCGGCCCGGAGAACGCACGCAGGAAATTCACCGGCAGGGCCGAGACCATGGTGTTTTCCTGCCACAGGGGCAGCCAGTCCGGAGCGATCCCCTCACGATGCGTCAAAATCAATCCTGCAATCCCCAATTGCGCATACCGTGTCCACTGGAGTGCAAACGACGCGGGTGGTGCCGCCATGTCAACTACCCCGATCACCCCGGAAAAGTCCGGCCGTGTGCGGATCGTCTCATCATCAAGCAGCACGAGGCGCCCTTGCAGCCCTCCACCGGGCGTGGCGATCGGCTGAAAAAGGTTGGGCAGAAAGGGGTGCAACGTCACGCCGGGCAGGGCCGCCCCATCCGACCCGAGGATTTCCGCGGTCTCCGTGACAGGGGCCGCGACGGTGTCTTCGCGGGTGATCACAGCGAGACCCATCCCACGAAGTTGCTCCGCCAGAAACTGCCCCACCGCCGCGTGTCCAGGCTGACCCAGTCCACGGGGCCCCAGCGCTTGAATCCGCTGCCGCCATGACTCCACCGCAGCCGGAGTCAGCGCCTCGCGCATCACCGACGGGTCAAAGGCCGCGGCAGCAGCAATTCCGCCTTGACGCTCCGGCGGGATCACCGAAAAAAGAAACGCGAACACGGCCACAACCAAGGCAATTGCAAAGAAGACGATCGAACCGAACGATCCGATATTGGAGCGGTCTGCTGTCATGGCAAAGCTCCGTAGATCAATTGCACCCCCTGCGAGCGGAGATAGAGTCCGTAAACAAACCAGATCGACCAGCTCGCAATTGCGCCAAGGAAGATTCCGATGAAAAACGGCTGAAGCTTTGTGCGCACCGCGAGACCACCTCCGAAACGGACGAAGAGGTAGCGCAGCAACCAGGCAACCAAAATGCTGCCCCAGATGATCTGATTCAAATACGAGGGCCCGAGAATAAACCCGATCGGGTGCAACCAGAATCCGGCAAAGATCTGACGTAAGATCGCAAGCACCGCTACAACCCCGCCCCCAAAGGCATAGGCCCATGTGGAGGGCGACACGCCGGTTTCCAGTCCGGAAGGCGCTGCCGCCGCCGCGGCCAGCTCGAGATTGTAATCGGCGAAATACCAGGCCTTCGTCTCAAAGGCCCAGGCATACCGCATCGTATCACCCCCAAAAGCGTAAGCGTTGGAAAGAAATACCCAGCCGCCAATCACCAACCCCCCGACCACACCCATGATGATCACCCCCAAAATCTGCCTGGGAGGCATTCGATACCGCCGTCCCAGTTCCATCATTTCAAGCTGCGCACCCGGAATCAGAAAAAACACCGCAACCGAAAAAACGAAACTCGTCACGAACGTCAACAACACCAGATCGGGGCCGAAAACCGGAATACCGCCGAGCAAAATCAACAACATCGAGCTGTTGGCCGGAGTGAAATATCCATAGGGCACACCGGCCTCTGCGCGGAATTTCGAGGCGACAAGACAGATCAAGAGCATAAAGCCGACGTAAAAGGTCATTCCCCACCCGGAGACACCCACCCACCAAGCCCAAACCACCGCTCCGCAAAACACTGCCACCAGCAACAAGTAAGCCGCCCGATAACTTAGAATCTCCCGATCCGCCGCAGCGCGTTGGACTGGCCGGAACACTTCGAGCACGGTTTGCCAGAGATGTTTGCGGGCAAGGATCAACACCAGAAAGCCATACACCAAAAAGGCCCCCGTCTGCTGCTGCTGCGGATACGGGTAGCCCGTCTGGCCCGCCCATCCGGTGACAAAACCCAGCCAATAGAGCGCCCGAAACGCGAGAAATCCCGCCACCAGGCTCATCAACACGTTCAATTCGACAAAGACCGCGACCGCAACAAATACGGCTACCACTTGGAACGTCACTCCGTGCCAGAACCCACCCCAAGCCGGGCCAAAATAAGGACCGAGGTCAACCTTAATCTCGGTCGAGGGGACGTCCGGGTTATAGAAATGAAATCCCCTCATCATTCCCCAGAGAAGCCCGAGCCCAACGCCAACCCACAAGACCTTCAGCGCCCAGACGCGACCAATATTTCCCGTTTCATCCGGCTCGCCGATCAGGGCCGATGGAATCCGCGTCAGAGGCAAGGCATACCGTTCGCCCTCCACCCACTGGCGGCGCATGATCACGTTGATCGCCAGAGCTCCGGCCAGCAACAAGACAGCCAATCCCCCCCATGTTGCCAGGGGAGTCGCCCACTCCCGCACCGGGATGCCCGCCTGAAGAAGAAAAACGAGGCCTTCGGGGCTGAAGAGATTCTCCGGTTTGCGCCGCACCCCTGCCCGGTCTGCCAGAGCCAGTTGATCGAACTCCCCAGCCGCCAGCACCTGCTGGCCGGTATAGGCCAACTCCAAAGCCGAAACGTTAAATAATCGCGGATCACGGATTTCCAGCCGTCCCACTCCTGCCAGCCCGAACTCCACTTCGACTTCCGTGGCTCCATCCAGATCGGTAAAAATAACCCCATACGCCCCCGTCAGCACAAACCCGTCGGGATGCAACCGGTCCACCTTGGCCGGTTCCCGGGAACGCAGAGCCTCTTGAAAGTCCTTGCGGCCCGGAGCACGCGAACGCACAAAATAAAAGGCTTCAGCTCCCAGGCCCTCCGCATGGGCTTCGAAGCTTACCAAATACGGCTCTCCGGGAACAATCCCCCCGCTCGCATCGTCCGAAACCCGCACCCGGACAACCTTGGAAACCATGTCACTGTTTGCCGTTCCTTCCAGAATCACAGGCCCGTTGAAAGCGCCCCTCAGCACATTGGGACCATGGGGCCAGAGCCGGTCGCTGAAAAACGCCATTTTCTTGAAGTCCGCCCCGCGCGGGATCGTGGCGGTAATGCCCAGCACGCGGTGCCAGAATCCCTGCGTCATCAGAGGGGCCGCGATGACCATGCAATAAAACACCGCCATCATTTCGGCCCGAGCCAGCAGTTGCCACTTCAGAAATTTCGCCGCGACCCCCACCAGGACCACAAGGACCACCAGAACGACGACACCCGGGATCGGCAGTCCATAGTCCCCGGCAGGCTCCATTCCCGCGTCCACCGTGGACATTTGGATCGCCAACGCCACGATTAGCATGGCTAGGAGCGACGCAAGAACCGACCGCACCGTCAGGCCCGGCATCCAAGCGCCCGCCGCCCCGGCACCAGCTGGTGAAACGGGAACGTTGGAGGGGGATAATTTCACGAGGAGTAACCGCGCTGGTGGCGGCGGGTGAGCAGACGGGATATTATTCAAGGTGTCACTCCTGCGTTTTACTTTTTCTTGGAATCGGGTGCAGGACAAAAATCTTCCAGACCAAGGGTGGGGCAATGGCCAAGGCTCGAGAGATTGGCGGTGGATGTATTCCGCATAGCCCCCGAGAATTGCGGATTCCAAGTTCTTGGCGGCGATCAAATGGGAGGGAACAAGCAGGAACTTTTTCCCTTGGGTCCAAGGGTTGTGCCTCGAAACAACATCGGCAAGTTCCGGGATGGACCGCGCATGGGTCTCTCCGCGAAGAAGCAAATACAAAACGGCCATGAAATGGCTCTTACCGCTGCCGAAGCTGCCTTGCTGCTCGTCCCTTCGACCGCTCCTTTGACTAATTTAAGAGCTTCATCGAAGCACTTCACGAGCTGCGGAGTGACCTGATAATGTTTCACCGTCCCCTCTGGATCGGTCACCCCTTCGGCAAGGCGCAGAACGAAATCTCCTTTCCCGACGTGTTCGGGAATGCTGATGAGGTCTTTAATGTAGGTCATAAATTTAGGCTGCTGAATGATTTTCTCCCATCAGCATCCATTGCCAGGCGGGCAGGATGCGGGCCGGTTTGGGAACCTCCGGAAAAGGCAGGCGGAATTCGAGAGTGAGCAGCAATTGGCCGGCCTTGGGAAACGCTGGAGCGGCGTCCTCAAGCGCTCGAATCTCGCGGGTCAGCGTCGCGGGATCATCCGGGTTTGCGCACACTTGAATGAGGTCCTTCGTCCCGTCGCGATACGTGGCCAGAAAATCGACTTCAAAGCCACCGGGGGTTTTGACGTAAGCGACCTCGGCCCCCCGGCGTTGGAGTTCGATAAAAACCGCCGTCTCCAAGGCGTGGCCTGTATTGGCTTTTCCACTGCGGTCGAAGACGGGGATCAGCCCTGTATCGGCCGGATACACTTTGCGGGGGTTGACCTGCCGACGTTTTTCGGAATCGGTCGCGACCGTCACTGCCGACAGCAGGAACGCATCCTCCATGTGCCCGAGCAATTCATAGAGCGTCTCCCGCCCGGCGGCGATTCCTTGTGATTTCAGGTCGGTCGCAAATTTTGTCACGCTAAAGAGTCCGGCTGGACTGCCAAGTAAGCGCCTCACCATCCAACGCAGGGCAGTCGGATTCGCCACCTCATGTCGCTCGATCACATCCCGAAGCAAGAGCACATCCACATATCCCTGGAGCAACTGGCGGCGGTCCGCCACGTTCAGCCCCTGTGCCTCTGGAAAACCTCCGATGGTTAGAAACTCACCGAAGTAGTGGTCCATCTCCGTCGCTTTCCGAGAAGTGAGCTGACGAGGATCTTCCGGCATCTCGTGGCCGTGGTGCCGGAGAAACTCGGCGAAACTAAAAGGATAAATCTCGATCTCCCAAGCCCTCCCTCGCATCGAGGTGGCGATTTCCCGACTGAGCAACTTGGCCGACGAGCCAGACAGAAAAAGTTCGTATTCCGGTGTGTCGAGCATCCGACGAACAAAGACCTCCCAACCCGGCACACGTTGAATTTCATCGAGAAACAACGTCACTTTTCCCTTCGCCGCCTCCGGGAACAATCTCGCGTGCATCTCCGGTATCTCATGCAGGCTGCCGGCCTCAAAGCTGCCCAGCCGCTCATCCTCAAAATTAAAATAAACGAGTCCCTCCGCCGAACGTCCGCCGGCCATGAGGTCTCCCCGAATCTGATGCAAAAACGTCGTTTTACCCGCTCTGCGCATGCCAATTACTGCTGCCGCCTTCCCCGCTATCAGTGGAAAAGCGACGTCTCTCCGGGTCAATTTCGGAACCGGACTTTCGGCGGCCAACAGGATTTTCTCCCGGATGACTTGTTAAAGTTGGTCTTCCATAAAGTCTAAAGTACCTCTATTTCGACAATTTTAAAAGTCCAAATATTCATGCCTTTTCTGGGTCACTCCGAAACTGAAACATGCAATCTGAACCCGTGTCCCGACATGGCCGGATTTTGGCCGAGTCCGTTGATGCTCATCAAATCAGAGAAAGAAAGGCTTTCGACGGAGCGGCGGAAGCTCAAATTGAAGGTTGACCGAATTTGGCCGGATTTTGGCCGAATTCTATTCATGGCTGCCTTTTGCCACAACTTGGTATGTGGTTGATGGGCCCCTGCCCCTGCGCTCCAAGAGTCCCAGTTCCTCAAGTTTCCCAAGGTCTCGGCGGGCCTGTCACAGACTGATGCCGGTGGCTTTGGCGTAGTCGTCGGCCTTGAAGTCGGATCCGTTTCTTTAGCTGTCATGATGGGGGAGCAAAAAAATTTGGCTCTTCGTGAAATCCGGTGGGAATTTATCAAGCGACTGATAGGTCAAGTTTGCCAAGAAAGAAGAGGACGCGGACGCGAAAATTAGGAAAAGCGCGCAAGCCTCTCGCATTCGCAATAATTCT
>Ga0222668_1000459_pt1 | contig 25541 bp, 21 predicted proteins | sample AntAcemetagen728_FD_179823 | JGI IMG/M metagenome (GOLD analysis project Ga0222668, IMG submission 179823) | Saline water microbial communities from Ace Lake, Antarctica - #728 | ecosystem: Environmental > Aquatic > Non-marine Saline and Alkaline > Saline | place: Antarctica: Ace Lake... | reverse complement strand
CAACGTTATCTGGATGAATTATGCTTTAAATATAACCACAGAACCACTGAAGACAAAGGATATAGCAACCTCTTACAGAAACTGATTTGCAAGCCATTTAGCCTAAAGCTAGGAAATTGAGTGTAAAGACGTAAAAAAACGACGTTCTATTCATTATTGAAATGATGCAACGTCGCAAAAATCGAAGCGACCCAATTCTTGATTGGGTGTTATTAAATTAGGAGAAAGATACCGTCAGCTGGCAGGTATAGCCGTTTCATAAAAAGTTTCAACTTCAACGTTGTTGAATTGCGCGGTGGATCTATCACTGGCTACCCGTTTCTAAACTCGGCAGTTCTTATCAGCTGTAGGTGCTTCAGAAAAGACTAACAGCTAGGTATGAGCTGGGTTCAAAACAGTCTTAAAAACGAATTGGCCGAGGTAAGCTGCCAAGATAGAGTTCGGGATAAATCGAATACAGGTTCTAACATAAAAATGAAGTTGTGATCCGTTTTTTATAAACTCCTCTTGCAATGGATTAAAAGTTGAAATAGCGTTATATAGCCAACCGAGATGTCGGTCATTGAGCTTTTCTGGCGTTGAAGAAGAAACTCAAGACAAATTTATTTTGTACTTCTTGAAAAATAAATTACTTTAGCTTTCAACCCCTTAACTTATGTACTTATGTATGAAAGAAGAATATCTTCATTACATCTTTAATAAACGCTTACTCGGTAAAGATTTTAAAACGATAGATAATCGGCAGCTAACCATTCTCGATTTTGGACGACTGAACACCAATGCTGGTCCAGATTTTTTAAATGCCAAAATTGAGTGTGATGGTCAATTGTGGGTCGGTCCAATTGAGTTTCACGTCAAAGCGTCAGATTGGTTCAGGCATAAACATCAAAATGACCCTGCCTATAATACAGTTATTGCCCATTTTGTTTATGATGCCGATCAAATCGTCAGGATTGGTAATTTTCTAATTCCAACAGTAGAACTTCAACAATTAATTGACTTTGATCATTATCACGCGTATAAAAAGTTAGTGGGTGGTCAACACAATTTGCTCTGCGCATCCTATCTAGATACGCTTCCTAAAAATATATTGGAAGAGCAAAAGGGTGCCAGTCTGAAAGAACGTCTGATTGAAAAATCAATCCTTATTAGTCGTGAAATTGAAGAAGCTAAGGGTGATTGTTTCGCTGCCTATTTGAAACTAGTGGCGCGCTGCTTTGGTGGGCAGGTGAATCAATTGCCCTTCGAAGAGTTGGCGCAAAAAATTAAACGAAATTGGTTATCAAAACTTAATTATGAACCGAAAAAAGTGGAAGCCCTGTTTTTAGGGTTGAGTGGGTTTTTTATGAAGGATGACGAATGTGATCCTTATATCGAGGATCTAAAGATTGAATTTCAATTTCAAAAGCATCTGTTTGGAATTTCGGATCATGTCGTAGAAGGATGGAAGTATTCAAGAATGAGACCAATAAACTTTCCTGATCGAAGGGTGGCGCAATTTGCTCAAGTTGTTAATTATATGGCTTCAATTGGGTCGTTTGATGCGATTTTTTTTGATCGAAGTCTAATTAAGTCGGATCTATTATGCTTGGCGAATTATTGGAGTAATCACTATCGAATAGGACAGAAGACACAAAAGCCAATTTCTCGATATTTATCTAAAAATCTTTATCAATTGATCCAAATTAATGTTGAAGTTACCTATCAGTTTGCAATGGCTTGGATACAAAGTGATGAACGACAACAATCTATTGCAATGAGCAAGCTAAGCACTATTTCTTCAGAATCCAATAGGATTACAAAAGCATGGAAGGATGCAGGTGTTCAGCAAAAATCTGCGTATGATTCTCAAGCGCTTTTAGCGATACAAAAACAAATGTGTATCCGAAAAAAATGCTTATTTTGCACCATTGGAAAGTCAATCCTCAACAAATGAACTTAATACAAAAAATTGCCCTCTTCTTTGAACTACGTTCTTTCGGTGTGAGTACTTGGTTTGCCCGAAAAATGGGTGTCGAAGTCGCGAAAGTAAGGTTGTTTTTTATTTATGCCTCCTTTATCGCTCTTGGTTCGCCTATCATTGTTTATATGGTCATGGCTTTCGTTCTAGAGCATAAGCATATCTTTAAACTTCAACGTAGACGTAAATCAATTTGGGAAATATAAATGTTGCTGAATTATAAATATTTCTCAAAGGTCTACTATGCCATCTTTTTGCTGATAACAGTTGTTTTAGCAGGAACGATTGGTTTCATGGTTGTAGAAGGGTGGTCGTTTTTCGATTCATTTTATATGACGATTATAACGATTTCTACTGTTGGTTTCAACGAAGTGAATGAACTCTCTTCAGCAGGAAAATTATTTACGGCATTTCTCATTATCACTAGCTTTGGAACATTTGCTTATGCCGTTTCAGCAATTACTTCCTACATTGTTGGTGGCGAGTATAAAACTTATTTTCAAGAATATAAAGCGCTTAAAACTGCGAAAAAAATGGAAAATCACACTATCGTATGCGGATATGGCCGAGTAGGTAAACAGGCTGCTCATGACCTTCGATTCTACAAAAAATCATTTATTGTGGTCGAACGAGATCCAAAAATCACAGAAGATCCGCAGTATAACGGAGTTGACTTTATTCGTGGAGATTCGACGGAAGATCAGTTTCTCTTAAAGGCGAGTATCAAAACTGCAACTTCTCTAATTACTGCATTGCCTAAAGATGCTGATAATTTATTTGTTGTTTTATCTGCAAGAGAATTAAATCCTAGACTTAAAATTATTTCACGTGCGTCAAGTTACTCCTCTATGCGTAAGCTTCGTATAGCAGGAGCGGACAATGTTATTATGCCTGATACTGTTGGAGGTGCACACATGGCCTCTTTGGTTGTGAATCCCGACATCATGGAATTCATGGACCTGATCAAGGTGTCGGGTAATTCGGCCGTTAACCTCGAGGAAATTGAATTTCGCGAATTGCCAGATGATGTAAAATATACAACCATTGGAGATCTGCAAGATCGGTCCTTATCTGGCTGTAATGTTATTGGTTATCGATCAGAAGATGGAGAATACATAATTAACCCATCCTCTGATATTGAGATTTTACCAAATTCGAAATTATTTGTTTTGGGTAATCCGGAACAAATAAAAAAACTCAATACGATCTTTGGTATTAAAGGGACAAAATGAAAATACTAATTACTGGTTCTAATGGACTCCTTGGTCAAAAAATTGTGGGTCAATTATTCAAGAATAATATAGATTTTTTAGCGACTTCTCTCGGAAATAATCGAAATTCGATTTGTCCGAATGATCGATATATAGAGTTGGATATCACGAATCAAAATCAAATCAATGAGGTTGTTGAAGCCTATTTGCCAACAGTAATTATTAATACTGCCGCAATGACAAATGTGGATGCATGCGAGGTAAATGAATCTGAATGTCAAAAAATTAATGTGGATGCTGTTCGCTATTTACTAGCCGTGTCAAAAAGCATCAATGCACACCTTATTCATTTGTCTACTGATTTTGTTTTTGATGGCGAAAATGGGCCTTATCGTGAAGATGATGAGAGAAACCCTCTAAGCGTCTATGCCCTATCGAAAGTGAACTCAGAAAACCTCTTATTGAATGATACCTATCAGAAATGGGCAATATTAAGAACGATAATTGTCTTCGGTGAAGGCGAAAATTTAAGCCGATCAAATATCGTTCTTTGGGCGAAAGATGTCCTTGAAAAAGGACAGCCATTATCTATTGTAGATGACCAATTCAGAGCGCCAACTTGGGCAGATGATCTTGCTTGGGCATGTATAGAAACTGCAAAACGAGAAGTGAAAGGTGTTTTTCATATTGCTGGTCCTGAAATTTTTTCAATCTATGAGCTCGTTAAGCGTGTAGCGATCTATTTTCAACATGATTTTTCTGCCATTGAAGCTGTTAACTCTTCAACACTCAATCAAAAAGCGAAACGACCACCTCGTACAGGATTTGTTTTGGATAAGGCCGTTAAAATCTTGAATTATAATCCTATGACTTTTGAAGAGAGTCTTGCACGTTTGAATAACTAGTCTCAAATTATTTTTTTATATTTGTGGAAAGTCGAGTACTTTTCTTTTAACCGTTCTAAAATCATCAAATGAAGCATTTATTTTTAATTCTTTCTTGCATCTTTTTATTGTCTAATTTTAACGGATTCGCTCAAGAAACTGAGCTTTCTGACTGTCCGGATGATGTCGTTCCTGAAAAAAAATTGTCAGAAAAAATTGATGATGCATTTGGCCCTGTTGTGCAAGGCTTAGCAAGTGTTCTATTTTGGGATCCTTTTGAAGCAATGGGATTGTATGATCCTGTGGTTTACGAAGATGAGATTCCACTAGAAGGTGATTTGCTAATGAATGGAAGTCAGGTTTTTGGTCAAAAAGGATCGGATGTATTGGAAGGACACTGCACTAAGTTCACTGGACTTTCTGAAGGAAGTAAATTGGTTTTCGATAAACATTTTTATACAGTTAAATCCGTTGAGAATGATAACAAGTTGACGCTTTCTCAACCCCTGCATGATACTATTTATCAAACGAATCTATACGCGCCAATCGAAAAACACATTCTCTTCATTGTTATATGGTTGGTACTTGGTGCTATTTTCTTCACCTTCAGAACTCGATTTATTAATGTTCGAGGGTTTAAGCATTCACTTGATCTGGTAAGAGGGAAGTTTGATCCAAAAATGGATGATCCCGATCTTCCTAAAGAAGAGCGTGATAGAGAAAATGCAGAGGAAGGTGAAGTCTCTCACTTTCAAGCTTTGGTTACGGCCTTGTCCGCAACTGTTGGCTTAGGAAATATTGCTGGTGTCGCTGTCGCAATCTCAGTTGGGGGGGCAGGTGCAACCTTTTGGATGATTATCGCAGGACTTTTAGGAATGTCCTCTAAATTTATCGAATGTACACTTGGGGTTAAGTATCGAAATGTCAATTCGGATGGCGAGGTTTCGGGTGGTCCTATGTACTATTTATCGAAAGGACTTGCAAAGCAAGGTAAAGCTGGGTTAGGAAAGGTTTTAGCAATTATGTTTGCCATCTTATGTATTGGAGGATCTTTCGGTGGCGGTAATATGTTTCAAGCTAATCAAGCTTTCGGACAGGTTGCCAATAAGTTTGAATCGCTAAAAGATTTTAGTTTCATGGGCATGGATGCCGGTGTCATTTTTGGAATCGTAATGGCAATTTTAGTCGCGATTGTGATTATTGGTGGAATAAAAAGTATTGCTCGAGTGACTGACAAGATTGTGCCTTTGATGGTTGGAATGTACGTATTAACAGCATTGGTTATTATTTTCATGAATATCCAAAATATTGGAGCAGCTTTCGGATCTATTTTTGATGGCGCTTTCTCTCCTGATGCAGCAAAAGGAGGAATAATCGGGGTATTGATCGTTGGATTTCAGCGAGCGGCATTCTCCAATGAGGCAGGAGTAGGATCAGCTTCAATTGCTCACTCCGCTGTAAAAACAGATGAACCAGTAACAGAAGGATTTGTTTCTTTATTGGAACCTTTTATTGATACTGTTGTTGTTTGTACTATGACTGCTTTGGTACTCATTTTTACTGGATTCGACTCAAATCCAGGTGGTTTGGAAGGTGCGGCATTGACATCTAACGCTTTCGCAAGTGTCTTCCCTTGGTTCGAATGGATATTGTTGGTTGCTATTCTTCTTTTTGCCTTCTCTACAATGATCTCTTGGTCATATTACGGCATGAAGGCTTGGACATTCTTAGTCGGTGAAGGTAAATATAAAGAGTATATCTATAAAGCAATTTTCCTCGTGTTTATTGTAATAGGAGCTGCTTCTTCACTCAATAATGTGATGGACTTTTCTGACTTGATGATTCTCGGTATGGCATTTCCAAATATTTTAGGAATGGTGCTTCTTTCTGGAGAAGTAAGACAAGATATGAAAGACTACATGGGAAGAGTCAAATCGGGAATTATTAAAAAATACAGATAGTCCGCATGTCCTATTTCAATTTTAATCGAAAAGAAAAAATTGGTGTAATTACATTGAGTGTACTTATTGTTTTTCTGACGATTGTTTTGAATGTGGGTTATTCAACTTATATCCCAAATCCTCTAGATGTGGATGAGTCTCAGCTCAGTTTTTTGCAGCTGAATGAAGATTATATTGATCCTAGATTGGATTCTGAAAGTGAAACACGTTCGTCTGAAGGTCAAATGAAATCTGCGGAGCTTCATAATTTTGACCCTAATTTAATCACTGTTTCGGACTGGCAGGATTTAGGATTCTCAGAAAAGCAATCAAAATCAATTGTGTCCTATCGTGAAAATTTTGGACCCTTCAAGCGTAAAGAAGAGCTCAAAAAGTTATATGTAATCAGTGATGAAAAATACAATGAGCTAGAGCCCTACATGATTATTTCAACAACCGAGAAACAAACGGATGATTCTTGGAGTAAATCGGAGACTAAGGAAATAAATACAATTGATTTGAACACGGCTACTATAGAAGAGTTGATGTCGTTAAGAGGGATTGGTGAAGGATATGGAAGCAGAATTATAAATTATCGAAATAAAATTGGTGGTTTTGTCGAGTTTGAACAAGTTGAAGGTATGTCTATCAGTGACGAAGCAAAAGCCGTATTGAAAGAGTTTGCGATTATTGATACAAAATCAGTCCAAAAGATAAATATCAACACAGCAACGAAGGATGAATTGAAGGCGATTCCCTTTTCGAATTGGTTGACGGTTTCAGCTATCCTAAAACAACGTGATATTCAACCAATCGTCAACTTGAATTTTCTATCGGAAAATGAAATTTCCAATGAAAATAAAATCAAATTTGAACTATATATCACTTTTTAGTGTTTCTAGTATGTCTGCATTTTTATAAATGATGAACGGTCTAAGTTTTTATTTAACGGAAGGCTACTTCAATTTTATATTACTAAATTTACACTGCTTAAACAAAAGATATGATTATAAAACAAAACGAAAATCAAAAAATGATTCAGCAAATGGTTCGCGATTTTGCTGAAAAAGAGATTCGTCCTAAAATGATGGAATGGGATGAGTCGCAATATTTTCCTGTGGAATTATTTAAAAAGCTAGGGAATCAAGGTTTGATGGGTGTTTTAGTGCCAGAGGAATATGGAGGAAGTGGTTTAGGTTATTTCGAATATATTACAATTGTTTCTGAAATCGCTCAAGTATGTGGATCAATTGGTTTGTCTGTTGCCGCGCACAATTCATTGTGTACAGGTCATATTCTTTATCATGGATCTGAAGAGCAAAAAAGAAAATATTTGCCAAAATTAGCAACGGCTGAATTTATTGGCGCGTGGGGATTGACTGAAACTGGTACTGGCTCAGATGCTGGCGGGATGGCTACGACGGCAATTAAAGATGGAGATTATTATGTGCTAAACGGCTCTAAGAATTTCATTACACACGCCATTTCAGGAGATGTAGCTGTTGTTATTGCACGAACAGGTGAAAAAGGTGATTCATACGGGATGAGTGCTTTTATCATTGAGAAGGGTACACCTGGTTTTATGGCTGGTAAGAAAGAAAATAAATTAGGAATGAGAGCTTCAGAAACAGCTGAACTCATTTTTAATAATTGCCGCGTTCATAAGGATCAATTAATTGGAGAAGAAGGAAAAGGCTTTATTCAAGCAATGATTGTATTAGATGGTGGTCGAATTTCAATAGGAGCGCTTGGATTAGGTATTGCACAAGGTGCTTTTAAAGCAGCTGTAAAATACTCGAAAGAACGTGAACAATTTGGAAAGCCTATTTCTCAATTTCAAGGAATTGCATTTAAATTGGCTGAGATGGGAACCAAAGTTAAAGCGGCTGAATTGATGCTGTTGGAAGCAGCAGATCGAAAAAATCGTCATCTTCCCATGACCAAAGAAGGTGCAATGGCAAAATACTATTCCTCTGAAATCGCTGTTGAAGTAGCAACAGATGCGGTTCAAATTTTCGGTGGATATGGTTATACAAAGGACTTTCCAGCTGAAAAATACTACCGTGACGCTAAACTTTGTACGATTGGAGAAGGAACGTCTGAAATACAAAAATTAGTTATTTCAAGAGAAATATTAAAATAGATTTGTTGGAAAGATTTTTTGTATTATCTTTGCGCCCCTGATATAGATCACAATTAAACTAAAGATATGTTGATAATACCATTAAAAGAAGGAGAGAATATCGAGAGAGCTCTTAAAAAGTACAAGAAGAAATTCGAACGTACAGGAATGTTGAAAGACCTTAGGGCGAGACAAAATTTCACGAAGCCTTCTGTTGAGAATAGACAAATGAGATTGAAAGCTGCTTATATTGAGCAGTTGAAGAGACAAGAAATGTAAGAAACTTTTTCGTCTAAAAAACGTTAAGGAGTATAGAGCACATCTATACTCCTTTTTTTATGTCAAATATTCAAGACTTTAATCAATACCTTCTACACGAAAAGCGGTTCTCACAGCATACTGTCTTGGCGTACATGAAAGATCTTGAGCAATTTTATCATCTGTCGGGTTTGAATGAAGGGGATGATTTAAAGAGGTTGAATCATAAATCAATGAGGACTTATCTCGTTGATCTCGTAGATCTAGGATTAGAAAATTCATCAATCAATCGTAAATTATCTAGCATCAAAACCTTTTTTCGATTTCTGCGCCAACAGGGGGTAATCGATATTAATCCTGCTGTTAAGATTCAAAGTCTTAAACAGAAAAAGCGACTGCCTCAATTCGTTCCTGAAAAACAATTGTGGTCAGCTGAAATTTTTGAAGAAGAGGAAGATCTATATTTGAAAACACAAATAAGTTTAATTCTAGAGTTATTTTATCAAACCGGAATACGGTTGAGTGAATTAATTGAATTGAAAGAAGGAAATATTTCCAAAAGTCAGATTAAAGTACTTGGAAAAAGGAATAAAGAACGAATAATTCCCATCTCACCCGAATTGCATGAGCAGATTGTAATGTATCGACAAGCAAAGGAAAAGGAGGGTTTAGTATCTGAATTGTTAATGGTTGCTAAAAACAAAAATAAATTAACGCCAAAGTTTGTTTATAGTAAAGTTAATTATTACCTTGGAAAGGCAACGAATTTAAGTAAAAAAAGTCCCCACGTTCTAAGACATACCTTTGCGACACATATGCTTAATAATGGCGCCTCACTTGAGTCAATTAAAAAGTTACTAGGTCACACTGATTTGTCTTCAACGCAGATTTATACGCACAATTCGTTTAAGCAAATTAAAACCATTTATGAACAATCACACCCGCGTGGTGTGGATCGATAGCAATATCGTTTAAAAAAACTAGGAATTATGGATTTACAAGTGCATTCAGTTCATTTCGACGCAGACAGAAAATTAATCGATTTTATCAATAAGAAAATCGGAAAATTAGAGCTTTATTTTGACCACATAATTAATGGTGAGGTCTTTTTGAGGTTGGGTAACCCTTCAGACCGTGAAAATAAAGTGGCAGAAATAAAAATATCTATTCCTGGTAAAGATTTGTTTGCCAAAAAGCAATGTAAAAGCTTCGAAGAGGGAATTGATCTCGCTTGCGAGGCATTGCGCAAACAAGTGACAAAACACAAAGAAAAAAGAGCATAAATAGAACCAGAGTATAAGAGACGTCTCAGTCATGTTTGATTGGGACGTTTTTCTTTTATCCTCAATTATAAAACAAATTTGGCTTGGATCTTGTTATTCTTGTTTGAGTTAACTTTAAAAATAATAAAAATTATGAAGAATTTAGTAGCAATAGGTCTGATGTTTGTCTCGAGTTGGGGAATGACTCAGACTAAGATTAGTGGCAATGTTATGCCCAACGTGATGAAAGTAGGCAGTGAGTACCTTAAGATGAATGGCGGCGGAATTCGTGAAAAAATGTTTCTGGATCTGTATGTAGGTGTTCTTTATTTACAGGAAAAAACAACGGATGCCAATGCGATTATCAATGGCGATAAACCAATGGCCGTTAAGATCAAGATTATTTCGGGAATGGTAGACAACGAAAATTTCGAAGAAGCAATTCGAGAAGGTTTCGACAACTCTACTAACAATAATATTGCTCCCATAAAAGATCGAATGGAAAAAATGATCAAAGAAGGTTTCAAAGATGATATTCAAACCAATGATGTTTATGATCTTGTTTATCAACCAAATATCGGCTGTACTTTGTATCGAAATAATGTGTCTTTGGTTACGGTAAAAGGCTTGGATTTTAAAAAGGCACTCTTCGGAATTTGGATTGGTGACGTCCCCGCTGACGAAGGGTTGAAAAAGAAAATGTTGGGCAAATAAAAAAAAAATAAAAAAAGTTTGATTTTTTTTGTTCCATTAAAAATGTTTAATATATATTTGCACTCCCGTTTGAGAAAAGCGGGAGTTTTTTAGTTCTTTTTTTAAGATAATTAACATTGAGATTCGCCTCTGTAGCTCAGCTGGCTAGAGCAGCTGATTTGTAATCAGCAGGTCGTGGGTTCGAGTCCCTCCAGAGGCTCAATTTAATTCGTGAATTTTTTTGGGGAGATACCAAAGTGGCCAACTGGGGCTGACTGTAACTCAGCTGACTTCGTCTTCGTAGGTTCGAATCCTGCTCTCCCCACAAAATATTTCACACAGTTTAAGCGGGAGTAGCTCAGTTGGTAGAGCGTCAGCCTTCCAAGCTGAGGGTCGCGAGTTCGAGTCTCGTCTCCCGCTCAATTTTTTCTAAAGCATGAGCTGAAGAGAAAAGAATAGCAAGAAAAACCAAAATTGCTATAACCCTTCAAACGTGAAGGGGAATAATGAAAGTGCCGGTGTAGCTCAGGGGTAGAGCGTTTCCTTGGTAAGGAAGAGGTCATGGGTTCAAATCCCATCATTGGCTCTGAGAAGGGTCAAAGATGGAGTAAAACACAGTTCCTTTCAAGTTTCGAACTTGATGTTCTTCGGCGCTTAATGATTAAATACACACTCTGTTGAAGTGTGTTTTGTTGTTGTATAATTTTGAATTAATAATAAAGTAAACAATTGTAGATTATGGCTAAGGAAACATTCGACCGTTCCAAACCGCATGTGAATATTGGAACTATTGGTCACGTCGATCACGGAAAAACGACTTTAACAGCTGCTATCACTGTGGTGCTAGCTAAAGCAGGTGGAGCAGAGGTAAGATCTTTTGATACTATCGATAACGCACCTGAAGAAAAGGAAAGAGGGATTACAATTAATACTTCACACGTGGAGTATCAAACGGCTACTAGACACTACGCTCACGTAGATTGTCCTGGTCACGCCGATTACGTTAAAAACATGGTTACTGGTGCTGCTCAAATGGATGGTGCTATCTTAGTAGTTGCTGCTACAGATGGTCCAATGCCACAAACGAGAGAGCACATCCTATTAGGAAGACAAGTTGGTGTTCCTCGTATGGTTGTATTCATGAATAAAGTGGATATGGTTGATGATCCAGAACTACTTGAATTAGTAGAAATGGAAATCAGAGAATTACTATCTTTCTATGAGTATGATGGTGATAACACACCCGTTATCGCAGGCTCTGCACTTGGTGGATTGAATGGTGATGATAAATGGGTTGGTTCTATCATGGAATTAATGGATGCTGTTGATTCTTGGATTGAATTACCTATCAGAGAAGTTGATAAGGATTTCTTAATGCCAGTAGAAGATGTATTCTCGATCACTGGTCGTGGTACTGTTGCTACAGGTAAAATCGAAACTGGTGTTATCAATTCAGGTGAAACTGTTCATATCCTAGGAATGGGTGACGAGAAATTAGTTTCTACTGTTACTGGTGTTGAGATGTTTAGAAAAATCTTAGATAGAGGTGAAGCTGGCGATAACGTTGGACTTTTGTTGAGAGGTATTGACAAAGCTGAGATCAGAAGAGGTATGGTTATTGCTAAACCTGGATCAATCACTCCGCACAAACAAGTAAAAGCTGAGGTTTATATCTTGAAAAAAGAAGAAGGTGGACGTCACACTCCATTTCACAATAAATATAGACCACAATTTTATATCAGAACAACTGACGTAACAGGTGAAATCATCCTTCCAGAAGGTCGTGAAATGGTTATGCCTGGTGATAACGTTACTATTACTGTTAATTTGATCGTTCCTGTTGCTGTAAGTAAAGGATTAAGATTTGCGATCAGAGAAGGTGGTAGAACAGTTGGTGCTGGACAAATTACTGAAATTTTAGACTAAGTCTAATTTCGAAATATGAATAGTGAGAAGATCCCGTCTCGGCCGAGCCGAGATGGGAATTTCTCTCTTACACGGGTGTAGTTCAAGGGTAGAATAGCGGTCTCCAAAACCGTTGATGGGAGTTCGAATCTCTCCACCCGTGCAGAAAATAGGAATGACTTTTTAATGCATTGATCTCAGATTGGATTTGTTTCAGTTGGAGTTCAATAGAAAAGATTTGGTGTTCTTATCGTTTTTCTTGAAAAAAGAGTATCTTTGCTCTCCTTTTCGAGAATTGGTTAAAAATAAAAAAAGACAGACGTGGCGAATATTATACAATATATTGAAGAATCATTTGGAGAACTAGTTCATAAAGTAACTTGGCCTACTTGGTCTCAATTACAAAGTAGCGCAATTGTGGTGTTAGTCGCCTCACTAATCTTTGCTTTGTTAATATTTGTTATGGACTATGTTTTTGGAATTAATATCAAATTAGGTGCAAATGAAGAGGTTGCTAGTCCTTTATGGAGTGGTGTTCTTGGTTTGTATTACGATTTAGTTGGAGCATATAAATAATCGAAGTAGCATGGCTGAAGTAAATAAACGTTGGTACGTCGTTCGGGCGATTGGCGGTAAAGAAAAGAAAGTGCGCGATTATATCGAACTAGAGATTAAACGTCACAATTTGGAGCATTTGGTTGGTCAAGTTTTGATTCCTACCGAGAAGGTATACCAAATCCGAAACGGAAAAAAAATAAGTAAGGAACGCAATTACCTACCAGGATATGTCTTGATAGAAGCGAGTCTTGAAGGTGAGGTACAACACGTTATTAAAAGTGTGCCAAATGTTATTGGTTTTATGAGCGGCACCAAAGGCGGCGATCCAATGGCAATGAGATTGAGCGAAGTGAATCGGATCCTAGGTAAGGTTGATGAGCTCGCTGAACAAGAAGAAGAAATGAATATCCCTTTCGTTGAAGGTGAAACTGTCAAGGTAATTGATGGACCATTTAACGGATTTAATGGGGTAATCGAGGGCGTGAATGAGGAGAAGAAAAAACTACAGGTAATGGTGAAAATCTTCGGTCGTAAAACACCGCTAGAATTGAGCTACATGCAAGTAGAGAAAAATGCGTAAATAGTATATTAACGTGTAGGAGTACTGCTCAGGTGATATTGAATGTTTCCCGCTTGAGAATAACGGTATGATTGACTACAAAAATTCACATATATAATGGCAAAACAAATTGATGCATTAATCAAGCTCCAAATCAAAGGTGGAGCAGCCAATCCCTCTCCTCCCGTAGGACCTGCTCTAGGTGCTAAGGGTGTGAACATCATGGAGTTCTGTAAGCAGTTCAATGCTAGAACACAAGATAAACCAGGGAAAGTACTTCCAGTTGTAATTACAGTTTATGGTGATAAATCTTTCGACTTCGTCGTTAAGACTCCTCCTGTTGCTGTACAATTATTGGAAGTGGCAAAACTTAAGTCGGGTTCAGCAGAACCGAATCGTGTAAAAGTAGCTAAAATCACTTGGGATCAAGTAAGAGCAATCGCTGAAGATAAAATTCAGGATATGAATGCTTTTAAAGTTGAATCTGCAATGAAAACAGTTGCTGGAACAGCAAGAAGTATGGGTATCACCGTTACTGGTAATTTTCCTGGAACTAATTAATTTGAGACATGGCAAGAGTAAGTAAGAAAAGAAAAGAAGTCTTAGCGAAAATTGATCGTGAGAAAGCATACAGCCTAACTGAGGCATGTGTATTGGTGAAAGAAATTACTACAGCTAAATTTGATGCGTCTGTCGATATCGCTGTGCGATTAGGTGTTGATCCGCGTAAAGCTAATCAAATGGTACGTGGTACTGTTGCACTTCCCCATGGTACGGGTAAGGATATTAAAGTCCTTGTTCTTTGTACTCCGGATAAGGAAGAGGAAGCAACTGCTGCTGGTGCTGATTTTGTTGGATTGGATGATTATATCGATAAGATTAAAGGCGGTTGGACTGATGTTGATGTAATTGTAACTATGCCTTCTGTTATGGGTAAAGTTGGTGCGTTAGGTAGAATATTAGGGCCTCGTGGTCTAATGCCTAACCCTAAAACTGGAACCGTAACTATGGATGTTGCAAAAGCAGTTGCTGAAGTTAAAGCGGGTAAAATTGATTTTAGAGTAGATAAATTCGGTATCATTCACGCTGCAGTTGGTAAAGTGTCTTTCGACACGACCAAAATGCAAGAGAATATCGCTGAGTTAATGTCGACTATCATTAAATTGAAGCCTTCTGCGGCGAAAGGGACATACCTTAAGAGTATTAACATTAGCTCAACTATGAGTCCAAGTATCACAATTGATACGAAAGGATACGCTAATTAATTAACCCCGAAATTATGACAAGAGAAGAAAAATCACAGTACATTGATGAATTGGCTGGAAAGCTGTCTGAATCGGGTGTTTTTTATTTGACGGATGCAGCAGGTTTAACTGTTGAAACCGTTAACCAACTAAGAGAGAGATGTTTCAAAAACAATATTGAGTTACGTGTTGTAAAAAATACGTTGCTTCGTAAAGCTATGGAACGTGTCGAGGATAGAAATTACGAAGAACTTTATGGCGTTCTTTCTGGTCCTACTGCAATTATGTTTGCAGAAGTTGGGAATGCACCTGCGAAGATGATCAAAGATTTCCGCAAGAAAAGCGAAAAACCACTTGTTAAAGGTGCGTATATCGACGAAGCAATTTTTACCGGTGATGCAAACTTAGATTTCTTAGTTGCTATCAAAAGTAAAGAAGAGCTTGTTGGCGAGATCATTGGTCTACTTCAATCACCTGCTAAAAACGTTATCTCTGGACTTAAGTCTGGTGGTGGCAAGTTAGCTGGTATTTTAAAAACGCTATCGGAAAGAACCGAAGCATAAGTAACATTAATAATAACCTTAATTAAAACAAAATAAAATGGCTGAATTAAAAGAATTCGCAGAACAACTAGTTAATTTAACAGTTAAAGAAGTTAACGAATTAGCTAATATCTTAAAAGATGAGTACGGTATCGAACCTGCTGCTGCTGCTGTAGCTGCTGGTCCTGCTGCTGCTGCTGAAGGTGCTGTTGAAGAAGTGCAAACTGAGTTTGACGTAATCTTAAAAGCTGCTGGAGGTTCTAAACTTGCAGTTGTGAAATTGGTGAAAGAATTAACTGGTCTTGGTTTGAAAGAAGCTAAAGAATTAGTTGATAGCGCACCAGCACCTCTTAAACAAGGTGTTTCTCAAGACGAAGCTAACGGTTTAAAAACTGAGTTAGAAGCGGCTGGAGCTGAAGTTGAAATTAAGTAATAGAACTTAAATTTTACAGGATAGGCACTGCCCTTTTGGGCTAGTGCCTACTCCTGTTTTATAGTTCGCAATTCGAAAATTTATATTTTTAACAAAAATAAATAGCCTTGGTACCAAATAATATAACTAAAGAAAGAATAAATTTTAGAAGCCAATCGGCACTGTTTGAATACCCTGATTTCTTAGATATTCAGTTGGAATCGTTCAAACAATTCTTTCAGTTGGAGACAACACCAGAAAACAGAAGTGACGAAGGTCTTTTTAAAGTATTTAGTGAGAATTTTCCGATCACTGATACTCGGAATCAATTCGTACTGGAATTTTTAGATTATTTCGTTGATCCACCAAGATACACCATAGCTGAGTGTATTGACAGAGGATTAACGTATAGTGTGCCATTAAAGGCTAAGTTGAAATTGTACTGTACGGATCCTGAACATGAGGATTTCGAAACTATCGTTCAAGACGTATACTTGGGTACAATTCCTTACATGACTCCTAAAGGTTCTTTTGTTATCAATGGTGCCGAGCGTGTTATCGTTTCTCAGTTGCACAGATCACCGGGTGTATTCTTCGGTCAATCACGTCACGCTAACGGAACGAAATTGTATTCAGCTCGTATTATCCCTTTTAAGGGTTCTTGGATCGAATTTGCTACGGACATTAATAGTGTCATGTATGCGTATATCGATCGTAAAAAGAAATTACCTGTTACTACACTTTTCCGTGCACTCGGATTTGAAAGTGATAAGGATATCCTTGAGATTTTTGATCTTGCTGATGAAGTAAAGGTCTCTAAATCTGGATTGAAAAAAGTATTGGGTCGTAAATTGGCCGCAAGAGTACTTAAAACTTGGGTAGAAGATTTCGTAGATGAAGATACAGGAGAGGTAGTTTCTATCGAAAGAAATGAAGTGCTATTAGATCGTGAGACCTTGCTTGAGCAAGAACACTTGGATCTAATTGTGGATGCTGGTGTAAAATCAGTGATCCTTCATAAAGAAAATGTTAATTCAGCTGATTTTGCAATTATTTATAACACATTGCAAAAAGATACTTCTAACTCTGAAAAAGAAGCAGTTGAACATATTTATAGACAATTAAGAAATGCTGAGCCGCCTGATTTTGAAACGGCACGTGGCGTTTTTGAGAAATTATTTTTCTCTGACTCTCGTTATGATCTCGGTGAAGTAGGTCGTTACAGAATCAATAAAAAATTAGGATTAGATACAGATATCGAACAAAAAGTATTAACGAAAGAAGATATTATTTTAATTGTTCGTTATTTAATTGAGTTGATCAATGCGAAGGCAGAGATTGATGATATTGATCACTTGTCTAATCGTCGTGTTAGAACGGTTGGTGAGCAATTGCACAACCAATTTGGTGTAGGTCTTGCGCGTATGGCGCGTACCATTCGTGAGCGTATGAACGTTCGTGATAACGAAGTCTTCACACCAATCGATTTGATTAACGCGAAAACATTATCTTCTGTTATTAACTCGTTCTTTGGAACAAACCAGTTGTCTCAGTTTATGGATCAAACGAATCCACTATCTGAGGTAACGCACAAACGTAGACTTTCAGCTCTAGGGCCAGGAGGTTTATCACGTGAAAGAGCAGGTTTTGAGGTTCGTGATGTTCACTATACGCACTACGGTCGCTTGTGTACTATCGAAACGCCAGAAGGTCCAAATATTGGTTTGATTTCTTCACTTTGTGTTTATGCTAAAGTGAATAAATTAGGTTTCATTGAAACACCATATTGGAAAGTTGAAGACGGGAAAGTAAATCAAAAAGGAGCACCAATCTATCTAAGCGCAGAGGAAGAGGAAGCGAAAGTAATCGCACACGCTAACGTTGAAGTGGATAAAGATGGAAATTTCATCAATGAGAAAATTAAAGCTCGTTTAGAAGGTGATTTCCCGGTTGTAGCGCCAAATGCAATTGCATTAATGGATGTTGGAACAAACCAAATTGCTTCTATTGCGGCGTCTTCGATTCCGTTCTTAGAACATGATGATGCCAACAGAGCCTTGATGGGATCGAACATGATGCGTCAAGCTGTTCCTTTGTTAAAACCAAATTCTCCAATTGTGGGAACAGGTATCGAAGGAATTGTAGCAAGAGATTCACGTGTATTGATTAATGCAGAAGGTGAAGGGGTTGTTGAATATGTTGACGCAAATGAAATCAAAATTCGTTACAATTTGTCTGATGCAGATAAATTAGTAAGCTTTGATGGAGATGTTAAAACGTATGAATTAACTAAATTCCAAAAAACAAACCAAAGTACAACGATAAACTTAAGACCGATTGTCTTAAAAGGTGATACGGTTTCTAAAGGTCAAGTACTTTGTGAAGGTTATGCAACTCAAGCGGGTGAATTAGCCTTGGGTCAAAACTTGAAAGTTGCATTCATGCCTTGGCAAGGTTACAACTTCGAGGATGCAATTGTAATTTCTGAGAAAGTTGTTCGTGAGGATATCTTTACTTCAGTGCATATTGATGAGTATTCATTGGATGTGCGTGATACAAAACGTGGATTGGAAGAATTAACGTCTGATATTCCTAACGTTTCTGAAGAAGCAACAAAAGATTTGGATGAGAATGGTATCATTCGGGTTGGAGCTGAAATTAAAGAGGGTGACATCCTAATTGGTAAGATTACGCCAAAGGGGGAGACAGATCCTTCTCCAGAAGAAAAATTATTACGTGCAATCTTTGGTGACAAAGCGGGTGACGTTAAAGATGCTTCTTTAAAAGCTTCTCCATCTCTTAGAGGTGTAGTAATCGCTAAAAAATTATTCTCTCGCGCGATTAAAGATCGTAAAACAAAAGCGAAGGATAAACCAATGTTGGCACAGTTAGATGCAGACTATGAGGTGGAAGCTGGTAAGTTAAAAGGTGTACTAATCGATAAATTACTCCAAATATTGGGTGAACATAAATCGGGAGGTGTATTCAATAACTTTAAAGAAGAAATCCTTAAAAAAGGTGTGAAATTCACAGAGAAGAATTTAATGATCGTTGATTTTTCTATCGTTAATCCTTACGATTGGACGAAAGAAGCGGATGTAAATAAATTAGTTCAACGTGTATTGCACAACCATTCAATTAAAGCGAATGATTTATTAGGAATCTATAAGCGTAAAAAATTCCAAATCTCAGTGGGTGATGAATTACCAACGGGAATTGTGAAGATGGCGAAAGTTTATGTTGCTAAAAAACGTAAATTAAAAGTTGGTGATAAGATGGCGGGTCGTCACGGTAACAAAGGTATTGTTGCCAATATCGTTCGCCAAGAGGATATGCCATTTTTACCTGATGGAACGCCGGTAGATATCGTTCTTAACCCACTAGGGGTGCCTTCTCGTATGAACTTAGGTCAAATTTATGAAACTGTTCTTGGATGGGCGGGTATCGAATTAGGCGTTAAGTTCGCTTCTCCAATCTTTGATGGGGCTTCAATCGAGCAAATTAACGAATATTCTGATAAAGCAGGTATACCTCGTTTCGGTAGAAGTTATTTAACAGATGGTAATACGGGTGAGCGTTTTGATCAACCTGCTACGGTAGGGGTGATTTACATGCTGAAATTAGGCCACATGGTGGATGATAAGATGCATGCTCGTTCAATCGGTCCATACTCATTAATTACACAACAACCGTTAGGTGGTAAGGCTCAATTTGGAGGTCAGCGTTTTGGTGAGATGGAAGTTTGGGCACTTGAAGCGTATGGTGCTTCGAATATTCTTCGCGAAATTTTAACAATTAAGTCGGATGACGTAATCGGAAGAGCGAAAGCTTACGAAGCAATTGTTAAAGGTGAGAATTTTGGAGAACCTGGTATTCCAGAATCATTCAATGTATTGTTGAACGAATTAGCGGGTCTTGGGTTGAATATTGTAATGGAATAATATTCAAGTACCAAGTAAGTAGAGAAGAAAAGATTTGAATCATTCACAACATCAATTTCTAATGCTGAAAAGCTTCGAAATTGTTAGCGTGTCTTTAATCTAAAAGAATTATGGCTTATAGAAAAGAGCAAAAATCGAGAAGTAATTTTAATAAAATAACGATCAGCTTAGCTTCTCCTGAAATGATTTTGGAAAAATCATTTGGGGAAGTTTTAAAGCCTGAGACAATTAACTATAGAACGTACAAGCCAGAACGTGACGGTTTGTTCTGTGAGCGTATCTTCGGGCCTGTTAAGGATTATGAATGTCATTGCGGGAAATATAAGCGTATCCGATATAAAGGAATCGTATGTGACCGTTGTGGGGTTGAAGTAACGGAGAAAAAAGTGCGTAGAGAGCGAATGGGTCACATCTCTTTGGTGGTTCCTGTTGCTCATATTTGGTATTTCAGATCGTTGCCAAACAAAATTGGTTACCTTTTAGGTTTACCAACGAAAAAATTGGATCAAATCATCTATTATGAAAGATATGTAGTGATCCAAAAAGGGATCGCTGAGCGCGCTGATGGCGAATCTTTAGATTACATGGATTTCTTAACGGAAGAGGAATACTTGGATATCTTGGATGAATTACCAAAAGAAAACCAATATTTAGAAGATCACGATCCGAATAAATTTGTTGCTAAAATGGGTGCTGAAGCATTACATGATTTGTTGCAACGTTTAGATCTTGATACTTTGTCTTATGACTTAAGACATAAAGCAAATACCGAATCTTCTCAACAACGTAAAAAAGAAGCCTTAAAGCGTTTACAAGTTGTTGAATCTATTCGTGATTCTCAAACACGTGTTGACAATCGTCCTGAATGGATGATTGTGAAGGTTGTTCCCGTTATTCCACCTGAATTAAGACCTTTGGTTCCTCTAGATGGTGGGCGTTTCGCAACGTCGGATTTGAACGATTTATATCGTCGTGTTATTATTCGTAATAACCGTTTGAAAAGATTATTGGAGATTAAAGCTCCTGAAGTAATCTTGAGAAACGAAAAACGTATGTTGCAAGAGTCGGTAGATTCATTGTTTGATAACTCAAGAAAGTCTTCTGCTGTTAAAACAGAATCGAACCGTCCTTTAAAATCATTATCGGATTCATTAAAAGGTAAACAAGGGCGTTTCCGTCAAAACTTATTGGGTAAACGTGTCGATTATTCTGCACGTTCAGTAATTGTTGTTGGACCTAATTTGAAATTACACGAGTGTGGTTTACCTAAAAATATGGCTGCTGAGTTGTTTAAGCCGTTCATCATTCGAAAATTAATCGAAAGAGGAATTGTTAAGACTGTAAAATCAGCTAAAAAGATTGTAGACAAAAAAGAACCAATTGTTTGGGATATTTTGGAAAATGTGTTGAAAGGACACCCTGTTCTCCTCAACCGTGCACCAACACTCCACAGACTGGGTATTCAAGCTTTCCAACCGAAATTAATCGAAGGTAAAGCGATTCGTCTTCACCCTCTAGTATGTACGGCATTCAACGCCGATTTTGATGGGGATCAAATGGCAGTTCACTTACCGCTTGGTAATGCTGCAATTCTTGAGGCGCAAGTGTTAATGCTTTCTTCTCACAATATCCGTAACTCTGCAAATGGTGCGCCTATTACTGTACCTTCTCAGGATATGGTTCTTGGACTCTATTATATCACGAAGTTGAAGAAATCAACGGAAGAGTTAAAGGTAGCTGGTGAAGGAATGACATTCTATTCTCCTGAAGAGGTGATTATCGCAAAGAACGAAGGTAAAATTGATATGCATGCGGGTATCAAAGTACGTACGTTTGATGTAGATGAAGAAGGAAATCAAGTACAACAAATTATTGAAACGACTGTAGGTCGTGTGATCTTTAACCAATTGGTTCCTGAAGAGGTAGGTTACGTAAATGATATCTTAACAAAGAAAGCATTGCGTGATATTATCTCTAAAGTTCTTGCGGTTTGTGGAACAGCGCGTACAGCTCAGTTCTTAGATGATATTAAAGGTTTAGGTTATCATATGGCCTTCAAAGGTGGTCTATCATTCGTATTGGATGACGTTATTATTCCACCGGAAAAAGAAGTAATGGTAGCGAAGGCGAACAAAGAGGTGGATGAAGTTATGTTGAATTATAACATGGGTCTTATTACAAATAATGAGCGTTATAATCAAATCATTGACATCTGGACGCATACAAATACACGTTTAACATCTGCCTTGATGACGCGCTTAATTAGCGATCAACAAGGATTCAACTCAATCTACATGATGATGGATTCTGGCGCAAGGGGCTCGAAAGAGCAAATTCGTCAGTTGTCTGGAATGCGTGGATTGATGGCGAAACCGCAAAAATCGGGCGCGTCTTCTCAAGACATTATTGAAAACCCGATTTTATCAAACTTTAAAGAAGGTCTATCGGTATTGGAGTACTTTATTTCAACGCACGGTGCCCGAAAAGGTTTGGCAGATACGGCCCTAAAAACGGCTGATGCTGGTTACCTTACACGTCGTTTGGTTGATGTTGCGCAAGATGTTGTGATCAACGAGCTAGATTGTGGTACGTTAAGAGGTGTTGTTGTTTCTGCTTTAAAGAAAAATGATGATATCGTTGAATCTTTATACGACAGAATTCTTGGTCGTGTAACTGTTCATGATGTTCATTATCCTGGTACTGAAGACGTGATTGTTGAAGCGGGTGTTCAAATCGTAGAAACCGTTGCAAGAAAAATTCAGCAAGCAGATATCGAAGAGGTTGAAGTACGTTCGGTGTTGACGTGTGAGATGAAAAGAGGGGTTTGTGCTAAATGTTACGGACGTAACCTTTCTAGCGGTCAAATGGCTGTTAAAGGGGATGCTGTTGGTGTAATTGCTGCACAATCGATTGGTGAGCCAGGAACACAGTTGACATTACGTACATTCCACGTTGGGGGTACGGCATCTAATATTGCTGATGAATCGAGCTTATTAGCGAAGTTTGACGGTAACTTAGAAATTGAAGAATTAAAAACTGTTGAGTCATTGGACAAAGACGGTAATAAAGTAAACATGATTCTCGGTCGTTCGGCTGAAGCAAAAATTGCACATCCTGTTACAGGTATTGTGATGATGACGGCTAACGTACCTTATGGTGCTCAATTGGTGTCAAATCCAGGACCTGTTAAGAAAGGTGATGTAATCTGTAAATGGGATCCATATAACGCAGTAATCTTATCTGAAAATAAAGGTCAGGTATTGTTCGAAAACATTGTTGAGGGCGATACTTATCGTGAAGAGATAGATGAACAAACAGGATTTAGAGAAAAGGTAATCACTGAGAACAGAAGAAAGAAAAGTGTTCCTACTGTAACAATCATTGACGCAAAGTCGAAAGAACCATTGCGTTCTTACAACTTACCGGTTGGTGCACATATCATTGTAGAAGATGGTGAGAAAATCGAAGCAGGTCGTATCCTCGTTAAGATTCCTCGTGTTGCTGGTAAAACAGGGGATATTACAGGGGGTCTACCACGTGTAACTGAGTTATTCGAGGCAAGAAATCCTTCTAATCCTGCAACTGTTTCTGAAATTGATGGTATCGTTTCTTATGGTAAAATCAAACGGGGTAACCGTGAGGTTATTATCGAATCTAAAACGGGTGAAAAACGTAAATATCTTGCTCCGCTTTCTAAGCATATCTTGGTTCAAGAAAACGATTTCGTAAGAGCAGGTCAGTCATTGACTGATGGTGCGATTACACCGAAAGATATCTTAAATATCAACGGACCAACTGCGGTTCAAGAATACTTGGTAAATGAGGTGCAAGAGGTTTATCGTTTGCAAGGAGTAAAAATTAACGATAAACATTTTGAGGTGATCGTTCGCCAAATGATGTTAAAAGTTGAAATTCTTGAAGCTGGTGATACTAAATTACTCGAAAACCAATCCGTTCACAAGGCTGAGTTCTTTGAAGAGAATGATGCATTGTACGGTAAGAAAGTAGTAATTGAAGGGGGTGAGTCTGATACTATGAAAGCAGGTCAAATCATTACGGCTCGTAGATTACGTGATGAAAACGCTATGTTGAAACGTAAAGATAAGGCGCTTGTTGATGCGAGAGATGCTGTTCCGGCTACATCTTCTCCAGTACTTCAAGGGATCACAAGAGCTTCTCTTCAAACACGTAGTTTCATCTCTGCTGCTTCTTTCCAGGAAACAACAAAGGTATTAAACGAAGCTGCTTTGAACGGAAAAGAAGACTTCTTGTTAGGATTGAAAGAAAACGTGATCGTTGGACATCAAATCCCTGCAGGTACAGGTTTTAGAGAATTCCAAAAATTAGTTGTTGGGAGTCAAGTCGAATACGACGAGCTTACAGCTAAAGAAAGTTAATTCAATATTATTCTAATAGAGAAAGCGTCTCGGCCTAGCCAAGACGCTTTTTTTTTATACCTTTATAAGGACAAATAAAAGAATCATGAGCGATATTAAAGACACTAAAAACCATATCAATATTGAATTACCTGAAGAGGTAGCTGAAGGGCAGTATTCTAACCTGTCTATCATTACACATTCCACTAGTGAGTTCATTGTCGACTTCATTCAATTGATGCCTGGGGTTCCTAAAGGAAAGGTTAAATCACGAATCGTAATGACTCCCGAAAACACAAAAAAATTGATGTTTGCTTTGCGAGAAAATGTAAGTAAATATGAATCTTTACACGGTGCAATTAAGATTCATGACCAAGGACAAGCGATTCCAATGAATTTTGGAGGACCGACGACAGAAGCATAACCAAAGACCTTTTCAAGGCAACGTTCGAAGCAACCATACGTCTCTATTTTAGCCACTGAAGTGAGCCGATTTGAATGAATGACATCTTTCATATCAAAATATTTTCAAAAGGCTAAAATAAATGAGTATATTCGTGTACTATGCAACCAACTTTAAGACAATTATTTAGATTGTCCATTCGACTCATTCTGCTATTTTTCGGCTTTGCTGTATATAATACTTCTGCCCAAGATTTTATCAATGGTAGCTTTGAATCAAATGATGGTGTCGAGTCGATTAACATGACGATACCTGATTTTAATGCATCTGTATACAACTGTGTTGCATTGGAAGATTTTGGTGCAGGAGGTGTTCCTAATATTGACCTCATAGATATGTACATTTGGGGGACATATGCGCCTGCTCAAGATGGTGATTGGTTGTTAGGAATTCATAAAATTGATATCGTTGCTATTGAATTGACGGAGCCACTTGTCTCAGGAGTTACCTATACCATTTCTTTTTGGAATAAATATATTTTTCCCGGAACAACTACGAATATTGAATTAGGTGCTTCTGTTGGCGCAACTGATTTTGGTCTTCCAATTGGATTGACTTATGTCTATTCATTGGGCGAATGGACTTATGTTGAGCTTGAATTTGTGGCGCCAAATAACGCTACACATATCACGGTAAGCTTAGATGAAGTTGGACCTGATGATTGGGTGGGAATAGATAATTTTGCCTTTGTATGTGACCCCCTTACATTAGTTGCCCCCGTAACAGAAATTTGTGTGGGAGACGAACTTACGCTTGAAGCCATTTCACCTGGTGGCGGAGTCATTACATGGGACGGAGGCTTTGACAATGCAGTACCATTTACGCCTGGAGTTGGAACGCATACGTATACAGCAACAAGTTCACTCGATTCAGATTGTCCTATTTCGGTGACGGTATTAGTGCGTGCTTTGCCAGTTATAGAGGCCGGACCAGATCAGTCGGTTTGTTTTGGAGAGTCATTAATGGTTTTGGCAACAGGCGGAGGGTTTGGAACAGTCTATAGTTGGGATGGCGGTATTGCAAATGCCGTTCCCTTTTCGCCTGCCGTAACGACACTTTATACGGTAACGGGCACAAATTTTTACGGATGTTCTAATACAGATAGTTTAACGGTAACAGTGAATGATTTGCCGATCATAGATGCCGGTGTGGATGACACCATTTGCAATGGCGAACTCGTTACACTTTCCGGACTTGGTGCCGGCGTAGGT